>Ga0209402_10000107_pt1 | contig 99178 bp, 82 predicted proteins | sample ArcticOcean_MG_C_3_FD_187437 | JGI IMG/M metagenome (GOLD analysis project Ga0209402, IMG submission 187437) | Marine microbial communities from western Arctic Ocean - ArcticOcean_MG_CB8_126 (SPAdes) (version 2) | ecosystem: Environmental > Aquatic > Marine > Oceanic | place: Arctic Ocean...
CAGGGAGGTTCTCAATGCAGAGTGGTTCACATCAATCAGACAGGCTCAAATCGTCATCGAAACTTGGCTGAAACAGTACAATCACATCCGCCCGCATCAGGCTCTGAACATGCGTCCACCGATGCCCGAGACCCTATCAGAAAGTGGTACATAGAACGGGGGCTTTACAGTGGGTCTTTATCTGGATCGTAGGGCCTGAACGCAGGCGATAATTTGTCGACGGTCATGATGTCCCTCTCGAAAGTTGTGGCAGACGTGAACAAAGCGGGAGCGGAGGGGGGCAGTTTTCTGCACCTCTTTCGGCGGGTGTTCGCGGAATGTTTCGGTATTTTGTGGAGTTTGCCAAAATAGCCCCTTGCGGCCTCAGATCCAAAAGCCTAGTAAAACAAAGACTTTGAGCCATGGCGGGGTGTAGCGCAGCCTGGTAGCGCATCTGCTTTGGGAGCAGAGGGCCGGCGGTTCGAATCCGTCCACCCCGACCAATTTAGGCTCGACAGGTGAGGAGCTTGGCGATGATGGTAAGGATTTATCAGCCAACCAAGACGGCGATGCAGTCGGGCCGGGCGAAAACCCGGCAATGGGTTCTTGAGCACGCGCCAGAAACCGCGCGCCGCCCGGAACCGTTGATGGGCTGGGTTGCCGCTGGTGACACTAAGAACCAGATTTATTTGAGCTTTGAGTCCAGGGACGAGGCGGTTGCCTACGCTAAGAAGCACAACATGACCTATGTGGTTCAGGAACCCCGCCGGTCAAAGTTGCGGACCAAGGCCTATGCCGACAATTTCGCTTTTACGCGATCTGGCTCCTGGACTCATTGAGGCCAGCCTGCCTGGGCCGGTCTTGGGTATGGCCCCGTAGCTCAAATGGATAGAGCACCAGCCTTCTAAGCTGATGGTTACAGGTTCGAGTCCTGTCGGGGTCACCAGCACATTGTTGTAAAATTAACAGCTTGCCGTTATTTGGATCTGATAGGGCTAATTTCATCGTTTAACGCTGGAATACCCCCAGCTCATTCCGCCTCGATCGCCCGCCGCAGGAGCTCACCGATGCCGTCAAAATAGGCTCGGCGTGATTCGCCCTCCTTTGTCCAGACCAGACGCATCGACGGATACCATGGTGAATATTGCGACGGCTGTTTTTGGTGGCCGCCAAACCAGCACCAATGTGCTTTTGCCCGATTTGGCAGCAGGGTCCAAACCGGACGGCCGAGCGCTCCGGCTAGATGCGCCGCGGGACTGTCCACCGCCACCACCAAATCACAAATCGAGATCAACGCCGCCAAGCCATCCAAATCAACGCTCGTGTCTATGGCGTGATCGGATTGTATCCGGATCACGCTTTGCTTTTCGAAGGCCTCGATTTCCGGAGCCGCGCGGTTACCGTTAAGATTGATCCAGGTGACCCCGGCGTTTTCGAGAAACGGGCGAAAATCCGTAAGCGACAGCCCAACCTGTTTCCTGCCGTCGGTCCGCCAAAACAATCCCACGGTCCGGTGTTCCGGCTTGGTGAGATCAAGCATCAGGTCGATCGCGCGTTCTGCATTCGCCGCCAAGTAGCTGACTTTTTGGTTGAATGCGGCGCGGCTTTTCCGTCGTAAGCCACACAACCGTCCGATCGGGATTTGCGCCGCGATATCGCTTTCTGATAGCCGGGGATCGGTCGGTACAGCGGTGGCGATGACCTCGGTGTGTGGCAACGCTCGTTGGAAAATAGGCACTAGCGGGGCGGCGCATTCGACGACCAACCCGGCGGGAAGATCGAGTTGGGGTAGGACCGAGGCAAACAGAATTTGTGCTGAGACCGATTGTTCGGCCCAAACCAGAAGTTTACCGTCGAGCGCGCTCTTACCGTCCCAGACCGGGCTGGGGAAATCTCGCCAGACACCCGGCGCTAGCGGATAGGAGAACCGCCATTCGTAATCCGACCACCCGCGGGCGAAATGCATCGCCTCTAACTCGATTAACGCCCGGCGGTATCGGGCGGCGGCGAAGTTTGGGCTGTGGATCAGCGTTTGGTCGAAGGCGGCATGGGCGGCCTCGATATCTCGGGCTTGCAACATCGAAACGCCGAATAAGGTTCGGAAATGAGCACTGGTCGGGAAAAGGATCAGTGCTCGCTTCAACCAAAGCCGCTCGGCGTGGTGATTCAACAACCCGCTCTGCGCGAGGGCTAGAAGATGGCAAGCGTCGGCATCCTGCGGCGTGTGGATCATCCGAAGGCGCAGATCGGTGATTACCTTCGTGAAATTCCCGGCTTGTAGGCTCTTAAGGAATTGAGAATTAACGCACGGCGCCGGTGGAGAGGTATCCGCCTGTTTTTGATCGGTCACGGTTTAGCGCCACGAATGGGTCGTCAGGATTATCTGGCTCGTATATTCGTGAGCGACGGAGCGGTCAATACATGATCGCCTAATCGGTCGGGAGAGCTGAGATGAAGGTCAAGTCAGTGAAGGCGTGGTGGTTGCATGTGCCGATTCCCGAAGCGCAACGCCATCGCTCTGATTTCGGTGTTGTTGCCTCCTTCGATATGACCTTGGTGCGGATCGAGACCGAGGATGGTCTTGTCGGCCATGGCGAGGCCAAGGCGACGGTCGCGAGCGCTGGCGACAATCGTGCGGTGGTTTCGTTGATCGAGCAGGAATTGGGGCCGATGCTGATTGGCCAGGACCCGCGCGACATCACCCGGCATTGGGAAAATTTCTATAGTGGCGTGCGCGGTCACTATGCCCTGGACCGCGGCCACGTCTTTCCAATTCTCGGGCGCCGGGGGATCACCATTTCGGCGATCAGCGGCATCGATATTGCCTTGTGGGATCTGTTGGGGAAATCCCTGAACGCGCCGGTTTGGCGGCTGCTCGGAGGACGTCGGCACAAGCGGATGCCGGCCTATGCCTCGGGCGGCTGGGCGCCGGTAGACAAGATCGGTGCGCAGCTGCAGTCCTATATCGATCGCGGCGGCTTCAAGGCGGTGAAGATGCGCGTCGGCGTCGCCGATGGCGAGGTCCGGCATTCGGCGGAGCGGGTCCGCGCCGCGCGGGCCGCTCTGGGGCCGGAGATCGACATCATGTGCGATGCCCACGGGACCTTCGGTGTTGCCGAGGCCAAGCGCTTCTGCCGGCTGGTCGAGGATTGCGACATCGCCTGGTTCGAGGAACCGGTAACTGCCGACGACAAGCGCGGCCTGGCGGAGGTGCGGGCCAGCACCGATATTCCGATCGCCACCGGCGAGAGCGAGGCGACGCGGTTCGCCTTTCGCGATTTGGCCGAACTGCGGGCCGCCGATATTTTTCAGCCCGACCTGGCGATTTGCGGCGGCATCACCGAGGCGATGCGCATCGGTGCGATCGCCAGCGCTTTTCAAATCCGCCTGGCGCCGCATCTGTGGGGCGGGGCGTTGATGTTCGCCGCCGGCCTGCATGTCTCGGCCGCATCACCGGCGGCGCATATCATCGAATACTCCCTCGGCGCCAACCCGATGTTGTTCGAGTTGTCGCAAGAACCCGCGGTCTCGGTTGACGGCATGGTCGAGATCCCTGACCGCCCGGGCCTCGGCGTGACGATCAACGAGGATTTCGTGAAGCGCTATACGGTGGGGTAGGGGCCATGACAAAGCCGTTAGGAAGAGTTTCCGGCCTCCCGCCGTAAAATATACAATCCGCTGCCAACCACCAGCAGCGCCCCCAGAAGCACTTCGATCCCGGGTAGTTCGCCCCAGAATACCGCCCCGATCAGTACCGCCCAGATCAGGCTGGTGTATTTGAACGGGGCGACCAGTGCGACCTCGCCAAGTCGGAAGGCTTCGATCATCAGATACTGCGCGCCGCCGACAAAAACACCGGAGATGGCGAAGATCCAAAGATGCTCGACCTGGATTGGCTGCCAGCCTAAGGGCCAACTGCAAAAACCAAGCAGGGTGACCATGGTGGTGCTGACCATCAGGATGGCGCTGGAGCTTTCCGTGTTGCTGATCCGACGGGTTAGTACATCGCGCATGGCGCCAAAGAAAGCCGAGCCGACCGGAAATAGAAACGCAATGCGAAAGGCGTCCCCGGTAGGTTGTATGATCACCAAGACGCCGGTGAAGCCGACCAGAATCGCCGCCCATCGCCGCCAGCCAACGCTCTCGCCAAGAAACGGTATAGCCAGCGCCACGGCGACGATCGGCCCGGCGAAGGTAATCGCGATAGCGTCGGCGATTGGCAATTGACTGAGGCCGCTAACGAAACAAACCGTCGAGGCGGTCATCAGGCCGGCCCGGGCGAGTTGGTGGCTCCAACGGTTCACATGAAGCGCGCTGGTCCTGCCGCTCAACACATAATAGGCGATCAGCAATACGACGATCGATACGCCGCGCAGCGCCATGACCTGACCGACGGGATAACTCTCGGTGAGGTATTTGGCCAAGCCGTCATTGGCCGTCAGCACCAGCGCGCCGGCGGTAATGCACAGCACGCCACGCATCGGCGGGGATACGGCCAGCACGGCTTGTCGGGGTGAGATCACCTGGGGGCTCGCAATCATCCAGAGGCGTCGAATGGGAGGTGAGACAACCATGATCGCAGTCGTCGCGAAAGTCCCCGGTTGGCGAGGGGTGCTGAGGGGTGCTATCACGCGCCATGATTCGTATTAGAGAGATGACATATCGGGTTGCTGGCCGGGTGCTCTTTGACGCTGCCTCGGCCACGGTGCCGTCGGGCCACAAGGTCGGGTTGGTCGGACGCAACGGCTCTGGAAAATCGACACTGCTAAGGTTGTTGGCCGGCTCGTTACATCTGGATAGCGGCGAGATCGGGATTGACGGCATTGCCGGCAATCCGAACGCCATTGGTACGGTCGAGCAGGAAGCCCCGAGCGGTGACCAGACACCGCTGGGTTTCACCCTGGCGGCGGACCGGGAGCGGGCCAGTTTGCTGGAGCGTGCGGAGATCGAAACCGATCCACTCCGGATCGCCGAAATTCAGGAACGCCTGGTTGATATTGGCGCCCATGCGGCGCCGTCGCGGGCGGCTTCGATCCTGGCCGGGTTGGGTTTTGAGGAGGCGGCGCAAAATCAACCGCTGTCAAGTTTGTCAGGCGGTTGGCGGATGCGCGTGGCGATTGCGGCCTTGCTGTTTGCCGAGCCTGAATTGCTGCTGCTCGACGAGCCGACCAACCATTTGGATCTTGAGGCGGCGATGTGGTTGGAGATGCATCTACGCGCCTATCCAAAGACCCTGGTCGTGGTCAGCCATGATCGGGATCTGCTGAACCGGGCGGTGACCGGCATTCTGCATCTGGAGAACTTGAAGCTCACCTATTACACCGGCGGCTATGACCGGTTTGAGCGGGTCCGGGCCGAGCGATTGGCGCTGCAGGACGCAATGGCGCGCAAGCAGGCGAGCCAGCGCAAACACATGCAGGCCTTCGTTGACCGATTTCGCTACACGGCGAGCAAGGCGCGTCAGGCCCAAAGTCGGCTGAAAGCTTTGGAGCGCATGGACGTGGTGTCGACCGTCGCTACCGAACCAGCCACCGTGTTCCGGTTCCCCGAACCGGCTGTCCTGCCGCCACCTCTGGTCACCTTCAATAAGGCGTCGGTCGGCTACGCGTTGGGGGAGCCGGTTCTCACCGGCATCGATCTGAGATTGGATGCCGATGATCGGATTGGTTTCCTAGGGCAGAACGGCAATGGCAAATCGACCCTGGCCAAGTTGATCGCCGGACGGCTGGAGCGGATGTCCGGCGAGATGCATCGCACGGCCAAGCTCAAAGTGGGGTTTTTCGCCCAGCATCAGGTAGACGATCTAGTGCTGGAGGACACTGCCACCGATCACCTGGCGCGACTGATGCCGGATGCGCCGAAGGACCGGGTGAGGGCGCGGCTTGGCGGTGTCGGGTTAGTGCAGGACAAGCAAACCACCAAGGTCAAACACCTTTCCGGCGGCGAGAAAGCCCGACTGACCATCGCGCTGATCACCCATGACAGTCCGCATGTGCTGATCCTTGACGAGCCGACCAATCATCTGGACATCGATGCGCGCGACGCACTGGTCCAGGCACTTAACGACTACAAGGGCGCGGTGATCCTGATCAGTCATGACCGGCGATTGCTGGAGCTTACCGTCGACCGGCTGTGGATGGTCGCGGATGGCACGGTGCAGCCTTTCGACGGCGATCTCTCCGACTATGCGGGGTGGCTCCGGGACCGGGCCAAGGCATCGTCGGCGAAAAAAGCCAAACCCACCGACGGTGAGGGCGGCGAGGCTAAGGCGCGGGGCAACCGCAAGGAAATGCGTAAGGTCGCCGCCGACCGGCGCAAGGAAAACGCCGATATCCGCAACGCCGCGCGGGAAGCGGAAAAAGCTCTGGAAAAACTGACCGCCCGCCGCCAGACGGTTATCGACAAGCTAGGCGATCCGTTAACCTATGAGATGTCCACCAAAGAGGTGCAGGCGTTGATTCAAAAGAAAGAAGCCGTAGACCGCGAGATCGCCGCCGCCGAGACCGCTTGGCTGCAGGCCAGCGAAGCGCTGGAAGCGGCCGAATAGCGGCGAGCCAGACACCCCACCCAAGCTGACAATATTACTCGAAGCGCCCCGGTCTTGGCGGGTGAATCTAGAGCACCCTCGGGTTGAGTAGGATCAATTATAGGATTTCTTTTCCTGTTGATGTGTGAATCTCGGTCCCGATATCGAAATGTTGTGGGAGGCTGGGATGTCGTGTACGCACGGTCAGGCTTATTCACAAGATTTGAGGGACCATGTTCTAGCATCAGTGGATGGTGGCCTTGGGGCTTATAAGGCGGCGGCGTTGTTCGATGTGAGCATTTCCTACATCTACAAGATGTCTGGCCGTCGCTGGAACACCGGTGACAGCGGGCCAAACCCGAACCTGGGCCATCGCCGGCGCAAGCTTTCGGCGGTTGGCGGATGCGCGTGGCGATTGCGGTACATATCGAGGCCCATCCGGATATCACGCTGGCACGGTTGCAGGATCGGTTCGTGGCCGAACACCAGGCTCGGCTGAGTGATGGGGCAGTCTGGAGCGCGGTTGGTCGGCTGGGTCTGTCGTTCAAAATAAACACCTCGCGCAGCCGAGCAAGACCGTCCGGACGTGGCCGCCCGCCGGAGTGGCTGGTGGGTGGCCCAGGCCAGGATTGATCCCCTGCGCCTGGTGTTCCTGGATGAAAGTGGGGCGAACACCAAGATGACTCGGCTGCAAGGTCGGCCGACGTTTCCTGGTTGCCGCCCCTGGGTTCTGGAAGGGGCGATGGCTTTCTCGAAGTTCAAGCCCGCGCTCCGAGCCGAGCCCCCCGCACCATCGACACACTCTGGCAATGCATCCGAATCATCGCCTTTGATCTGCTCGAGCAGTTTGATTTAGCGGAAGTGATTGAGGCATTTAGGGCGCTGCGCCGGTTGCTGACCGTCCGGGCACCATCCTTGTGATGGCGGCGAGGGTTGGGGGCTGTTGGGAGCGTTCCAGACTTTGGCACCCCGGCGGGGCGGTCTACAAGTTAGTGACAGGAACGCCAACACGCAGGGAAGGAATTTGACCATGCGGCTCAAGGACAAGGTAGCGATTATTGTCGGTGCTGGGCAGCAGCCCGGCGAGACCATGGGCAATGGCCGCGCGGCGGCGATTCGCTACGCCCAGGAAGGCGCGAAAGTGCTGTTGGTCGACAAAAACCCGGATTGGGCCGCCGATACCATGAAGATGATCGAGGATGCCGGTGGTGGCGGGCAGGTCCAGGCTGCCGATATCACCGATGAGGCCGATTGCAAGGCGTTGGCCCAAGCCTGTGTGAATTATTATGGTCGGATCGATATCTTGCACAACAATGTCGGTCGCTCCGAGGGCGACGACACGACGGTGAACATGGATGCGGAGATCTGGGACCGGCTGATGACGATGAACCTGAAGGGCATGTTCATGACCTGCAAGCATGTCCTGCCGGTGATGCGTCAACAGGGCTCGGGGGTGATTATCAATATCTCCTCGATTGCCTCGATCTGCGCGCATAACAGTATTGCCTACAAAACGAGTAAGGGAGCGGTGAACACGATGACCCATCATTTGGCGATGGAAAACGCCGAGTTTGGCATTCGGGCGAACGCGATCCTGCCGGGTCTCATGGATACCCCGATGGCGATCGAACGCCGGGCGCGCGAGCAGAATGTGGACCGTAACGTGGTGCGCCAAGGTCGGCACGACCGAGTGCCGCTGTTGCGGCGCATGGGCACCGCCTGGGATGTCGCGAACGCGGCGGTCTTCCTGGCCTCGGACGAAGCAAACTATGTCACCGGACTGATCATGCCGGTCGATGGCGGCTTGTCGTCAAAGATCGGCTGAGCGGTCTAGCGGTTTATCGATATCACCGTGGCGGCGGTCTGGAGTTATCCAGTCAAGGAGGCGCTGGTGTTGCGTTCGCTGGGCGGACGCGGCAGCGGTAGCCCCGCCGCGCGGGGATCGGGCAGGGTTTCCAGGGCTTGGCCGAACACCCTGAAACCGGCCTTTTGGTAAACGCCAATCGCCCGGTAGTGATCTAGGTCACAGGTGTGCACCCAAATCCGCTTCGGCTCATTGGCCCAAGCGATGTCGATTATCGCGTTGAGGAAATACCAACCCAGCCCGATGCCGATAAAGTCGGGCATCAAGCCGAAATAGCTCAACTCGACCTCATCGGCTTTAACCCCGCGATTGATTTCGCCAAAGCCGGCCGGGACACCATCGACCGATAGGACATAAATCTCGACGCCCGACGCGGTGATCGTCTTCGTCAGCGCCTCGTCACCCATCAACCGACGTTCCATCCATGTCCAGGGTTCGCCGACGGTGTTATAGAGGAAACGGTAGAAGCCGACGGTCGGGTTCGCTGCCTGGATCAATGAGGTCTTGGGCTTCATTGGCGCCGGAACCGTCGGTCGGGTCGGCCTTGCGAGCATCTCAAGATAGGTGACTGTCGTGGTTATGCCGCCATCTCGAAGCGGGGAATCTGGAAGTCGGGCGTTTCGGCCTTCGGCGTGCTCGTCCGGATCTCGGCTCTTCGAATATTGTCGCTCCCAGCCGGTATGGTCGATGAAGCGCTTCGACATGATCAATCGGGGTTCCTCGGCATATCCATGGGCGTCATAGAAGGCGCGCACCCGTGTGTTGGTCTCACGGATTATCAATTGTGCCTTGGGGACGCCCCGCGTGGTTAGCCAGGCCTCGCCCGCCGCAAGGATGGAGGCGTCGTGGCCCTGGCCTTGGTGGTCGGGATCTACGGCGACATAATAGATCCAGCCACGATGGCCGTCATGGCCGACCAGGACGCTGGCGACAATCACTCCGCCGACGGTCCCCAGCAGCACCGCCCCATGCCGTGAGGCCCGGCAGAAAAGAATGTCCTCATAGGGGTCGTTATGCGGAACCGTCAGCCCGGCGGCGTGCCACAAGGAAACGATATCCTCGATATCGCGATCACCGGCGGCGCGGATTTTAATCTCTGGCATTATTCATTCCTGGGGCATCCCTGGTGACCTCGGCCGCGGCTCAATCGGTGACCACGGGTGTATCCGAGCGGTCGCCCCATTCGCTCCATGAGCCGTCATAGACCGCGGCGTCTTCTTTGCCGATTAGGAATAGCCCCAGCGAAACCGCACACGCGGTGACCCCGGAGCCGCAGCTGATGGTGATCGGTTTATCAAGGTCGATATTAGCCACCCGAACCCGCTCGCGGATCGCCTCGGTATCCTTGAAGGTGCGATGCGGGGCGTCCAGAAGATCGGTGAACGGCAGGCTCAACGCCCCCGGCATATGGCCGGAACGCATCACGGCGCGCGGCTCCGGCTCGGCGGCGGTAAAGCGTCCGGCGGACCGGGCGTCAATAATTTGCGCATCGCCCGTGTCGACGGTGCGGCGGACATCATCGATCCCGCGTACCAATTGCGAGTGAAAACCGGCTTGGAAACGGCTGACCGATCGGGGGCCGGTCGCGGCGGTGACTGGCCGGTCCTCGGCCTCCCATTTCGGTAGGCCGCCGTTCAGCACCGTGACATTGTCATGGCCAAAGACCCGGAACATCCACCAGGTTCGCGCCGCGCTCTGCATGCCGTAGACGTCATAGACGATGACCCGATGCTCATTGGTAATCCCCAGGGCGGAGACCTTGGAGGCGAAGAGCTCGGCTGAGGGGATCATATGCGGCAGGGCGTCGTCCTTGTCGGAGATATCGTCGATATCAAAGCGGGCGGCGCCAGGCAGATGCTTGAGCGCGAATTCCGCTGCCGCGTCACGCCCGGCGGTTGGCAGGTGATAGGTCCCGTCGAGAATGCTGATTGCCGGGTTATCCAGGTTGTCAGCCAGCCAGTCGGTAGAAACCAGCGCGTCGGGATTTGCATGGGGCATTGGTTTGGTCCTTGAGATGGTAACTCTTGGTGGGTGAGGCCTTTGCCTCGGTGTCAGATCAGCCAGGAGGGCAGCGGCAGGTTCTTCTCGTGTAGGAATTCCGGGTTGAACAGCGTGCTCTGATAGCGATGACCCCAGTCGCAAAGCACAGTGACGATCGTGTGTCCCGGACCCATTTTCTGAGCCATTTGAATGGCGCCGGCAACATTGATCCCGGTCGAGCCGCCCATACAAAGACCTTCATGCAGCAGCATATCGAAAATCAGCGGCAAGGCTTCCTCGTCGGGGATCTGGAACCAGTCATCGATCGGCACACCCTCGAGATTCTTGGTGATTCGGCCCTGACCGATGCCCTCGGTGATCGAACTGCCCTCGGATTTTAGCTCGCCATGGGCATAGTAATTGAAGATCGCCGAACCCATCGGATCCGCCAACCCGATTCGTACCGATTTGTTACGTTCCTTTAACGCCATCCCGACGCCGCCAAGTGTGCCGCCGGAGCCGACCGAGCAAATGAATCCGTCGACCTTGCCGTCAGTTTGTTCCCAGATCTCCGGTCCGGTGGTCTCGTAATGGCCTTGGCGATTGGCGATATTGTCGAACTGATTGGCCCAGACCGCGCCATTCGGTTCGGTTTTCGCCAGATCCTCGGCGATGCGTCCGGAAAGCCGTACGTAGTTGTTGGGGTCCTTATAGGGGACTGCCGGCACGAGCCGCAGATCGGCTCCGCAAAGCCGCAGCATGTCCTTTTTTTCCTGGCTCTGCGTTTCCGGCATGACAATGACCGAGCGATAGCCGAGCGCATTGCCGACCAGGGATATGCCAATGCCGGTATTGCCGGCGGTTCCTTCGACGATGACGCCGCCAGGTTGCAGCGCGCCGCGGGCCTCGGCGTCGCGGATAATCGCCAGCGCCGCCCGGTCCTTGACTGAGCCGCCGGGATTAAGAAATTCGGCCTTCCCGAGGATCGTGCAGCCCGTGCGTTCCGAGGCTTGCTGCAGCTTGATCAGCGGCGTATTACCGATGCTGCCAATAAAACCGTCGCGAATATCCATGCTCAATGTCCTAGCGGTCTACGTCCAGTAGAATGATGAACAGCTTACATAGCCTCGATCAGTCGGACCAGTCGGGAAAATTCAAAATTAAATACTTATTTTAATCAGGCGGTTGTTTTATATTTCTCATAATCGACATTAGGCGGTCTTGTGGCAGGCGGTAGAAGATTTTCTCGCTCTTGAGCAAGGGTCCCATTCGGTCATAGAAACGCGCTGCCTTGCTGTTCCAGGGATCGGCTGTCCAATCAATCTGGGTGACGCCATGGTCATGGGCGTGGTGCACCAGAGCGTCCATCATCGCCCGGCCGGCGCCGGCGCCCCGGGCCTTGCGAGCGACGAACAGATCCTGAATGAAAAGGCTTTGCTGACAGGTCGCCAGAGCGAACATTTCCGAGAAGGCCAGGAAACCGACGGCAATATCGGCGTCGAAAGCAAGGAAGACCTGGAGCCTGGCTTTCTCACCGAACGCCCCCTTGGCGATGGCGTGGGTCATATAGGAGCGCTGATAGCGTGACGGAAGGCCGTAAAAGGTTAACAATTCCTGGGTCAGCCAGGCAAGGGTGTCGGCATCTGCTGGGGTTGCCAGGCGGATTTCCAACGCCGGGCGAGGGGCGGCGGATGGGGCCGGCTCGGTTACCTTGCCCGACCGGGGTGTTTTGCGATCCGCGTCCATTGGTATCCAAGCAAAGCTGCAGCATCTAAGCCAGGCTGGTAAGTCTAGCCGGTCGAGCACTGACGATGGCGACACCATCCGGCGGTGTCAACGCCGCCAGTGGTGCAATTCAGCCAAGGCGCGCGCGCGCCGCGACCTGGGACGCGGTCGGTGCTATCATCGGTGGGCGTGAAAGAGTTAGTAGAATGAGGTGCGAGACGATGACGGATAAACCTTTGGCGGGCATCCGGGTGCTGGATCTGGGCCAGGGAGTCGCCGCGCCGTATTGCGGGCTGCTGTTGGCGCAATATGGCGCCGAGGTCGTGAAGGTTGAACCGTTGAGCGGTGACTGGATGCGCGGCTTGGGTGAGGCACGCGGCGACCAGACTGCTTATTCGATCACTTATAACTGGGGCAAGCGCGGGATCGCGGTTGATATGAAAGATCCTCGCGGGTTGGAGATCGTCCACCGGATTGCGGCGCGTTCGGACGTGGTGTTGGAGAATTTTCGCCCCGGCGTGGTCGACCGACTGGGCATCGGTTTCGAGGACGTAAAGGCGCTTAGCCCCCGGATTCTCTATGTTTCCGTTAGCGGTTTCGGGCAATCCGGACCTTATGTAAAGCGACCGGGCTCCGACACGGTGCTGCAGGCATTTTCCGGACTGGTGGCGATTAACAAGGACATGGATGGCCGCCCGCATCGGGTCGGAACCACGATGGTCGATGCCTTGACCGGGCTTTGCGCCTTTCAGGCAACGTCGATGGCCCTGTTCGGCGGGGTCAAGGAGGCGCGATTGCTGGATGTCAGCCTGTTGCAATCGGCGGCGCTTTTGCTCACCCCGAATATCGCCGACTTTCATTTAAGCGGCGGGCCGGTGCCGCCGCTCAATGCGCCGACCGGCAGTTACCGGACCAGCAATGGTTGGATCGCGGTCGCCTTGGTTAAAGAGGAAAATTTCGCCCAGCTTGCCAAGCTCGTCGGATTGCCAGACCTGCCACAGGCCCCCCGATTCGCGAATTTTGAACGCCGGGCGCAGAATCTCCAAGAGCTTATGGCGATCCTGCAGGAGCGATTTTTGACCGCCACCACGGCGGAGTGGGCTGAGCGCTGTACCGACGCGGGCGTGCTGGCCAGTCCGGTCAATGATTGCGGCGATTGGCTTGAGGATCCGCAGGTTCAGGCGACGAGTGCCTACGATATGCTGGAGCAGCCCGGCGTTGGCGTTGTGCCGATGCCCCGACTTCCCGGAGGATTGCCGTTTGAGGGTATCGCGCCGGGAATCGGTAGTGATACCCGCTCGGTGCTAGTCGATCACGACTATACGGCCGAGGAGATCGGCGGGCTTCTAGATGCCGGTGTGGTCAGCGAGCCGGGAGGGGCCGCATGAGTATTGATCGTTTGGCCTTGCAAAACGGTTGGCGCGGCGCTTGTGTTCCCTTGATCCGAGCGCTATGCATGCGCCGTCGCATAGGGTGGCCATGGGTTACCCTGGGGCCGTTGCGGCGCACGATAGTTTGCCAAATTGGGTATTTTGAAGACCAATCGACCAAGGCGGCGCGTCCGCCTGTGGTTCTGATATTATACAAGACGTGAGGATCTAAGACGATGGCGGCGACCAACTCCGAGAGGTTGGAATCGATCGGTGGCGGCAGACAGCCGGGATCCGCTGGGCGATCTGTTGCGAGCTTCCAAGGGCGCGTTTATCGCCGCCGGCGTTTTCAGCTTCATCACCAATATGGCCATCTTGGTGATGCCGTTCTACATGTACAACGTCTTTCGTCGGGTTATTCCCACATCGAGCGTGGATTCCTTGTGGATGCTCCTGATCGTGGTGGTTTGGGTTCTTGTGATCCAGGTCGTCATCGATTACGCGCGCACGATTTTACTGGAGAAGGTTGCGCGCTGGGTCGACGCCCAGATCGGGCATAGACTGTTCGAAATGTCGATCCGACGATCCGTTCCGCGCGGGTCGTCCGGCGATATGACGTTGATTATCAAACTAATTAGTCTGCGTTCTTTCATTGGCAGCCCACAGATTTATGTCGCCATGGACGCCCCGTGGGTCCCGGTCTTCATTGGGGTGCTGTTTTTCATAAATTTCTATATTGGGATGACCGCGCTGGTTGTGGTGTTGATCACCGTCGGCCTGACGTTAGGCAAGAAATTCGCCACCGCTGGTTTATTGGAAAATGCCAGCAGGGCGGCTGGTACGGCCAATACCGTCGCGACCATGGCGATTAGGAATGCCGACTCGACCGAAGCGCTGGGGATGACCGGGAGAATCATCAAGGGGTGGCGTCAGTCAAACGACCAGGCGGTTCATCTGCAGGCCATCGCCAGCCGGCGGTCGGGAATATTTTCGGCCTTGGTGAAGTTCATGCGCATGGCCTCCATGGCTGCGGTGATGACTGTGGCGATGATGCAGATGTTCGACCCGACATCCAGTATGGCGCCCGGTATGATGATGGCCTCGATGCTCTTGGTCAGCCGTTGCGTGATGCCGTTGGAAATTCTGATAAATTCCTGGGATAGCATTGCCGACGCGTTTGCAACGCTCAAATTTCTGAGGCAAACGCTTCGGTCCGATCGACAAACCTGGAAGGAAGTGATCACCCCGGCGGCGCCGGAAGGTAAATTGGACGTCATCGGCGTGGTGTATCAGCCGGCTGAGGCATCCCGTGCCATTTTGAACCGGATCAGTTTCTCGCTTAGCCCGGGCGAATCATTGGCTGTGGTTGGTCCGACAGCGTCCGGAAAGTCTTCGCTTGCCCGTTTGTTGATTGGGATTGAGGCTCCGACAGGCGGCGACGTGCGGCTAGATGGCACCATGTTGCACGCCTGGGAAGCCAGAGATCGTGGCCGGCAATTTGGCTATTTGCCGCAAAGCGTGGAGTTGATGGATGGAACCGTGTTCGACAATGTGTCGCGGTTCAATCCAGAGGCGAGCGAAGAGCAGGTTTGGCGGGCCATTGACTTGGCCGGCGCGCGCGACTTGGTCAGCGGAATGCCCAAGGGGCTGGTTACGCCTGTCGGTGACAGCGGGAATTTCCTTTCAGGTGGCCAAAAACAGCGCATCGGCCTCGCGCGGGCGCTGTTTGGCGACGTCAAACTCGTGGTCCTGGACGAACCGAACGCCAATCTCGATGACAGCGGCGAAAAAGCACTGAGTGGTGCGTTGTTGCGCCTTAAAGAGCAAGGCACCACGGTCGTGGTGATCCTCCATCGCCCGAACGTTCTAGCGGTTGTCGACTACATCATGGTGATGCGCGATGGCGGCATTCAAAAATTCGCCGCGCGCGATGAAATGTTGCCGTTAATCAGCGCCATTTCACAGCACGTGGGCGAGGTTGCAAAGCCGGTTAAGAAAGTAGCGTCGTCTGAGGAACCGCAGCGCTTAGACGCGACCTCCTAAAGCCGAAGGCCGGTTGCTGGAGTACCGGCCCGCGCGCATGCGATCGTCGGCGTGGCGCGTAGGCGGTGAACTTGGTTGATGATAGAATACCAAAATTGCGCGTGTGGCGACCGTAACTATATGGGGACGCGGCGCTGACTATTGGTGAAGGGGGCGGGAAATGCGGGTTGGGTTTATCGGGCTTGGGACAATGGGCGCCAGCATGGCGACAAATTTGGCGAAGGCCGGTAACGAGTTGGTGGTCCACGATAAGCGGCGGGAAGCGGCCGAGCCGTTCCTGTCCAATCGAGCGATCTGGGCCGATAGTCCAAAGACTTTGGCCGAACAGGTGGACGTGGTGTTCCTGTCGTTGCCCGGTCCGCCGGAGGTCCATGCTGTTGCGACCGGCGCTGATGGGCTTATTGAAGGGTTGCAGCCGGGTGGCGCGGTGTTTGATCTGTCGACCAATTCACCGACGACGGTCCGCGCCTTGCACGCGGTTTTCGCCGAACAGGGCTTTGAGTTCCTCGATGCGCCGGTAAGCGGCGGGCCAGCGGGCGCGCAATCCGGCAAGCTGGCGCTGTGGGTCGGCGGCGAGAAGGCTTTGTTTGACAAATATAAGGCGCAATTGGACGCGATGGGCGATCAGGCGCTGTATATCGGTGCGATCGGGGCTGGGTCGGTGGCCAAACTGGTGCATAACTGCGCCGGTTATGCTGTCCAGACGGCGCTTGGCGAAGTTTTCACCATGGGGGTCAAAGCCGGGGTGGATCCATTGGACCTTTGGGAAGCGGTTCGACAGGGCGTGTTGGGCCGGCGCAGAACCTTCGATGGCTTGATTAGCCAATTTCTGCCTGGAAAATATGATCCGCCAGCCTTCGCTCTTAGGCTGGCACATAAAGACGTCTCGCTGGCGACGGCGCTGGGCCGCGAGATGGGGGTGCCAATGCGGATCGCCAATCTCACCCTGGAAGAAATGACCGAGGCGCTTAACCGCGGCTGGGGCGGCTCGGACTCACGAAGCTCGATGAAATTGCAGCTGGAGCGTTCCGGTGTCGAGATCGCGGTTAACCCCGACCGATTGAAGGCCGCGTTGGAGCGTGATCCGCCGATCTAACTTCGCTGGTGCTCGGGGCTATTTGACCGCCCAGGCGCGCTGCAGCGCCGGGCGGGCCTGTAATCGGTCAATATAGGCAGAAACATTTGGTTTATCTGAAATATTGCCGCCAAGCCGCGCCGAGACGATGCAGGCATGCCCGGTCATGATATCGGCGCCGGAAAATCCCCCGATCAGATAGTCACGGCCTTCCAACCCGCGCTCGACCGCGCTCAGCATCCGGCTCAGCAGTTTGGTCGCCCGATCGACATTGGTCTGATTGCGGCGTTCCTCCGGTAGGAAGAGGGTTTCAACGACGATAATATTGACAGGGGGCATCAACATGCCTTCGGCGTAGTGCAGCCATTGCAGGTAGTCGGGAAAAGTCGGAGAATCAGCCGTCGGCTGGAATCGCCCCTCGCCATATTTCGTCAGGATATACTGGACGATAGCACCGGACTCGAAGATCGTGATATCGCCGTCGGTGACGGCCGGCACCCGCCCCATGGGGTGAACCTTGAGATATTCCGGTGTCCGCATCTTCGGGTCGCCGAGGGGGAAGATCTCCAAGTCATAGGGAAAGCCCAATTCCTCGAACAGCCAGATGGCGCGCACCGAACGGCTATTCGGGGCGTGATAGATCTTCATCGTCGTTTCCTCGCAGGTTCAGCATCGTAGGGTCGACTTCACCAAGTCAATAATCGTAGCGAGGCGCGGGCTGAATGGAAATAGAAGCGGGAACGAAAATAGAGCGATAAACGAAAATAGGGGTCTGAGCATAAACCCAAACCCCTGTTTCGATTGGCTCCCCGGGACGGATTCGAACCGCCGACCAAGAGATTAACAATCTCCTGCTCTACCGCTGAGCTACCGGGGATCAGGTGCGATATTCATCGCCTCAACGTGGGTCGTATATAGCAACCGCCCTGCACGGGCGCAAATTCTTTCACCACCAATGCTTCGGGGAAAATCAGGTTATTGTAATCCTCGGTTCTGCGACGGTATTCGACGCCATTTAGACCGCTTGGCCGAGGTCTGGACGTTTAAAATTGAGCGACTAAATGATTTCAACTTGCGCCGGAACGAGGGTGTCGTTAGGGATGGCGACCCTTTGGCCCGGTGGCAGAGTGGTTATGCAGAGGACTGCAAATCCTTGCACGTCGGTTCGATTCCGGCCCGGGCCTCCAAAACGTCATGGTGATCAGCGCTGCTTGGCGCCGCCCCGCTGGCCCGCGCTGGTTCGGTGGCGCAAGATCACAGTTGAGATAAGGCGGCGCCGGGGGCCGTCAGGCGGCTTGCCTTGGCCGAATGATCGACTTTCCGACACTGAAAACCGGTGTTGCAAATCGCAACGTCTGGCGATCATGGCAAAGAACCTTAAGCTGAGGCGTTCCAACGCATTGAGTTCGGCGGTTTGCCTGAGTATAACCCGGTGTCCGCTATACGTCGGCGGACCAGCCGGAAATTGGGACCAGCAATCCGGGCCAGCAATTGGGAATGGCGGATGATGAGCGATTACGCAGCAGCGCGTCACAATATGATCGAGAATCAAATTCGTCCGAACCGGGTCTCTGACCCTCGGATACTGGACGCTTTCGAGCAGGTACCACGGGAGCGGTTCGTGCCGCACGCCCTGAAGGGGATCGCCTACGCCGATGAGGATCTGCATCTCGGCGACGGTCGCTATCTCATCGAACCGATGATCCTGGCGCGCCTGCTACAGGATGCGCAACCGGACGCGACCGACATCGCCCTCGATATCGGTTGCTGCACCGGGTACACGACGGCGATCCTCTCGCGGCTGGTCTCCACGGTGGTCGCCGTTGAACAGGATCAAACCATGGTCGATGTCGGTAATCAGCATTTGGCGGAACTGGAAATAGACAATGCCGCGGTGATCAAGGGGCAACTGCCGGATGGCTATCCAAGGCAACAGCCGTATAGTTTGATTTTGATTGCCGGCGGCGTTGAATATGTCCCCCAGGTTCTGTTGGATCAGTTGAGCGATACCGGAAGGCTGCTGACCGTCCTCTATGATAAAGACGGTTGGATCGGCCGTGCCGTCAGTTTCGAGAAAGCGGGTGGTCGTACCGCGCGTCGGATCGTGTTCGACGCTGGTACGCCCTTGTTGCCGGGGTTCGCCAAGGAACCAGGATTCGTGTTTTGAGAGGTTGTTTGCGATCGTTCCCAGAGCATTCATTCCCGGGGTGTTTTTTCCTGGTCGCAATCCGTCTCTTGGTCGAAAAGAACACATTCATCGCCACACCGAAACTCAGGTGTTTGAGGACAGACTAATCATGCAAACGCGTGTTGAACGATCGACGGGGTGGCGAAGCGGCTTCCTGGTGGTGTTTCTGGGCCTGGGTTGCACGGTATTCGCGGCAACGGGCGCTAGCGCGCAAACGCTGGAAGAAGCTCTGGCGCTTGCCTATACAAACAACCCGGATATGCGGGCGTCGCGGGCCTCCCTGCGGGCGGTCGACGAAACCGTGCCGCAAGCCAAATCGGGTTGGCGTCCGACCATCCTTTCAACCCTGACGCTTGGCGGCATCTATGTCGACAGTACCGGGGGAACATCCGACGGCAGCAGCAGTTCAATCCCTGGCACCGCGACTGTTTCGATCAACCAGCCGCTCTATCGCGGCGGCCGCACCGCGGCATCCGTGCGCCGGGCCACGAGTAATGTGCAGGCCGAGCGGTCCCGGATGTTCTCGGTCGAACAAAACATTTTGTTCGATGCTGCCACCACCTATGTCGACATGATGCGCGATGAGTCGGTGCTGCGTCTGCAGATCAACAATTTGACCCGCCTGGAGAAACAACTAGAGGCGACGCGTGACCGATTCGCGGTGGGTGAGGTGACGCGGACCGATGTTGCGCAGGCGGGGGCGCGGGTCGCCCGAGCCCAGGCGGATCGCACCCAGGCCGAGGGAAACCTCGTTTCCAAGCGCGCTATGTTCGTGCGGATTGTGGGTGTCGAGCCGAACAATTTAGTCCTACCAAGTATGCCGAAAGAACTGCCGCAAAGTTTGGAAGAAAGCGTCGAGTTAGCGACCGCCAATAACTTCTCTTTGGTGACCAGCAAGTTCGAGGAAGTGAGTGCGATTGAACAGGTTTCGGTGGTCCAGGGCGAGTTGTTGCCAACGGTCAATCTGATCGGACGGGCCAAGCATTCACAAGACACCGGCGGTGGGGACAATGAGAGTACGTCAGTAGCCTTAGAGGCCCAAATCAGCATCCCGCTGTATCAAGCTGGCGCGGTGTCGGCACGGGTCCGATCGGCTAAGGAAGAAGCGAATCGCCGGAGAATTCTTGTAGAAGCCTCGCGCCGCCGAGTGATTGATGAATCGGCCAGAGCCTATGGGGCCTGGACGACGGCGGCCGCACGGGTGACGTCACTATCGGCCGAAGTCGCCTCCGCACAGATCGCTCTGGAAGGAGTTGAGCAGGAGGCGATGGTCGGCGCGCGCACGGTGCTTGACGTGTTGGACGCGGAGCAGGAAATGCTCGATGCACAAGTTGGTTTGGTGCGGGCGGAGCGGAATGCTTTCGTCGCATCTTATTGGTTACTGGTGACGCTTGGCCAACTGACAGCGGCGTCGTTGGCCTTGCCCGTCGAGGTCTTTGATTATGACCGCCACTTCATCGAAGTCCAAGACAGGTATTACGGGACCGGCGTCTCGCCCGGACGCCGCTCACCTTTGTAATGGGTGTTCTGGTACTTGAAGGACTTGTAAGATATTCTCAGCAGTGCCTTTGTAGGTCTGGGGGCAGGTGATGACCAACACCGCACAAGAACCGTCAATGGAGGAAATTCTTGTGTCTATTCGGCGCATTATGTCCGAGGAGGCGGAAGGGGAACCGGAAGCCGCCGAAGAGACAGAAATCGAGGCTGGACCCGAACGGGAACCCGAAGAAGAGCCGGAACCCGAGCCTTTGTTCGAGCATGAACGTACCGAAGAGATTGAAGCGCCACCACCTCCGCCACCACCCCGTCTTGATGATGGACTGGTTTCGCCGCCGCAGGCTCAAGAGACGATGGAGTCGTTCAGCCGGCTGAATAAAAAGCTGAATGAGGACTATCACGAGCTGCCGATTGGCAACGGTGCGATCACTCTGGAGCGACTGACGCGGGAATTGATGCGTCCGATGCTCAAGGAATGGCTTGATCAACATCTGCCGATGATGGTGGAGCGGCTGGTGCGTGAGGAAATGGAACGTTTGGTGATGCAGTCGCAGCGTCGCGATCCTTGGTGACCACTTGATGCTGTTCGGTCGCGCTGCCGACCGCTGATACTTGGGACTGGCGGCGCTGGCGTCTATGCCCTAAAAATCCGGACCCGCCACGTAGCGCGGCTGGCCATGACATCGGTACGCTGGACCTATCACCATGCTTGAGAAAAACTACGAGCCTGCTGTTTTGGAGGCTAAATTTTACCAGGCTTGGGAGAAGGCCGGGGCATTCCAGGCGAAGCCGGAGTCAAATCAAGCTCCCTATACAATCATGATGCCGCCGCCGAACGTGACTGGAAATCTGCATATCGGTCACGCGTTGACCTTTACTATTCAGGACATCCTGATCCGCTATTTTCGCAAGCAAAAGCGCGATGCGCTCTGGCAGCCTGGAATGGATCACGCCGGTATCGCGACGCAGATGGTGGTCGAGAGACAATTGGCGGAAAAAGGTATCGATCGACGGGATCTCGGCCGCGAGAAGTTTCTGGAGACGGTCTGGGACTGGAAGGCCGAGTCCGGCGGCATGATCATGAACCAGCTGCGCTCGCTGGGCGCGTCGGCGGATTGGCCGCGTGAGCGGTTTACCATGGACGAGGGGCTGTCCGCCGCCGTGGTCAAGGTTTTCGTTGAATTGCACAAGCGGGGGCTGATCTATCGCGACAAGCGGTTGGTCAACTGGGATCCGAAATTACTGACGGCGATCTCCGACCTCGAAGTCCAGAAAATCGAGATGAAGGGTAGGCTTTGGCACTTCAAATATCCGATCGAGGGCCAGGACGGCCGCTTTATCACGGTCGCGACCACGCGCCCGGAAACCATGCTGGGGGATAGTGGTGTCGCGGTGCATCCAGATGATGACCGCTACCGCGACCTAGTCGGAAAATACGCGGTCTTGCCGTTGGTAGGACGGCGTATCCCTATCGTTGCCGACGATTACAGCGACATGGAGAAGGGCACCGGTGCGGTAAAGATGACGCCGGCGCATGACTTCAACGATTTCGAGATTGGACGCCGGCACGGTCTGGAGATGATCAATATCCTCGATCAACATGCTAGCCTGAACGACAACGTGCCCGAGGCGTATCGCGGTCTCGACCGATACGACGCACGCAAGCAGGTGGTCGCCGATATGGAAGCTCTGGGGCTTTTGGACCGAACAGAAGATACGGTTCACAGTGTTCCACATGGCGACCGCTCGAACGCCCCGCTCGAGCCGTGGTTGACCGACCAGTGGTATTGCGATGCCAAGACCCTAGCCAAACCGGCGATCGAGGCCGTCGAGAGCGGCCGGACGAAATTTGTCCCGAAGAACTGGGAGAACACCTACTTCGAGTGGATGCGTAACATTCAGCCCTGGTGCATCTCCCGCCAATTGTGGTGGGGCCATCAGATACCAGCATGGTACGGACCGGATGGCGCGGTTTTCGTCGAAGAGAACGAGGCCGAGGCCCTGGCCGCTGCCGAGACCTATTATGGCAAACCGGCAACGCTGACCCGGGACAGCGATGTACTCGATACCTGGTTCTCATCGGCGCTGTGGCCGTTCTCGACCATTGGCTGGCCGGAGCAGACAGCCGACCTTGCCCGGTATTATCCGGGGGACGTCCTGGTCACCGGCTTTGACATTATCTTTTTCTGGGTCGCCCGGATGATGATGATGGGGCTGCACTTCATGGGCGAGGTGCCGTTTCACACGGTCTATATTCATGCGCTGGTCCGTGATGAAAAGGGCCAGAAAATGTCTAAATCTAAGGGTAATGTCATGGATCCGCTGGTGCTGGTGGAGAAATATGGCGCTGATGCTCTGCGCTTTACCCTGTCGGCGATGGCGGCGCAGGGGCGCGATATCAAGCTGGCCGAGACGCGCATTCAGGGTTATCGCAATTTCGCCACCAAGCTATGGAACGCTGCCCGCTACGCCGAGATGAACGGCTGCTCCCATGATCCGGCGTTCGATCCATCCAATTGCCGCCTAACCGTGAACCGTTGGATCGTGGGCGAGATGGCGCGGGCCGCTGGTCAAGTCTCCGGGGCGGTCGAAAGCTACCGCTTTAACGAAGCGGCGAACGCGATCTACCAGTTTGCCTGGGGGACGTTTTGCGACTGGTACATTGAGTTCACCAAACCCATCTTGGCTGGGGACGATGCGGCGGCGACAGCGGAGACCCAGGCGGCGACGGCTTGGACGTTGCGGCAATTGATGAATATTCTCAATCCATTGATGCCCTATCTTACAGAAGAGCTTTGGCAACGATTGGATGGCAAGGGGAGTTTGATCAGCGCGGCATGGCCGGACTTCAGTGGCGTTAAAGTGGACGAGGCGGCGGTGGCCGAGATGGATTGGGTGGTCCGCTTGATCACCGAGGTCCGCTCGATCCGCTCGGAGATGAATGTTCCGCCGCGAGCGGAAATTGATCTGTTGCTCGTCGGAATGAATGAGCATTCGCGGAGCCAGCTCAACGACCACCGCGACATTATCAAGCATTTGGGCCGCTTGAAATCGGCGGCCGGGCATGACGGCGCGATCCCGGACGGGGCGATCCAAAGCGTGATCGGCGAAGCGACGATCGTTCTACCGATTGCCGGTGTTGTGGATATCTCCCAGGAAAGCGAGCGACTGGAAAAAGACATCGCTAAAATCGACGCCGAAATCGAGAAAATCAACCGCAAGCTCTCGAACGAGAAATTCATCGCCAAGGCGCCGGAGGAGGTGGTCGCTGAAAACCGCAGTCGTCTGGCCGAGGAAGAGCAAAAACGGGGCAAGCTCGCAGGTGCATTGTCGCGGTTACAGGCGGTTTAAAACGGCGATCAGCGGTTTTGGGGAGGTTTATCAGACCGGGCGCCGGGCCTTTTGAGGCACGGCATGAGCTGGCTTTTCTTCGGCACGTTTACTTTGCGTATTTCTACATTTCCAGTTTGCCTTCCCGGGCAACGACCTCGACGTCTCGATAGACTACCCCGGCCTTGTCGGGAACCGCCCAGCCATTGGCCACCAGACTTTGTGAAAGATCGAGGCCGACACAAAGGAGCGGCCGTAATAGTCGCCAACTTGCTGGCACTGGACTTTTTGCCCTGAGCTAGGTCGACCATATGGGTGCGCGCCGCAGCGCTGTAGGGCTAGTAAAACGAGCCATGCCGGCATTTTGACGGGCGTTGGGGCGACGATTCCATATAGCTTGATGAACTTGTCACCGACCTGCGGGCGCCGGCATCAATCACGTTGTCCAAGCCCTTGATGTTGCTCTTATTGGCGGGGATCGCCGTTGTCGCCATGGCGGATATCAGAAGCACCAGCGTTATCGCCCCGGCGATGATCTGTTTCTTGTCCAATATGCAACTCTACCGAAGGAATTAATTCCCTCCAAACCGCACGGAAAACCCATTGGTGGGAGGCGGCTTGCGTAAGGACGGGCGGCGCCTTTAAACTGTCGCTGCGATGTAGTCCGCCACGATCCCGGCTTGCTCCATCAACGTTGCCGCGTCGCGACCTCGGGTAAAGCCAGTTTCAACCAACAACGACTTGATCCCTGCGGCATGTGCGCCAAGCACGTCGGTATGCGGAGTATCGCCGACCGCAATGATGCGCTCGCGTGGGATATGGTCAAGGTCGCTCAGCGCCACGTCGTATATGTCGGCGAAGGGCTTGCCGAGAAAGACCGGCTCCACGCCCGTGCGGTCGGCCAGGTGGTTGGCCGGCCAGCCAGGCTCGATCGACAGGCATTTTGGATAAGGCGCGGTCAGATCCGGGTTGCAGACGATCACTGGGCGGGGCTCGGCTCTAAGCGATGCAAGCAGCCTCTGCTGATCGGTCTCACGCCAATCGCCGGTGTCGAGAAAAACCACCCCGGCGACGGTGTCGACCTCATCGATGCCGCCATAGGTAAGCGGTGTCATCTGCTGGGTCAGCGCCGGCAGGGGCAACGGATCAAGACCGATCACGCCCCAGGCCCGCTCCATCTTGGCCGGAAGATGCCCGGCGAGTGTCTGTTCAAGCAATCGATAGCCCGGAACGATCTCCGTGTCTCGGAATGCATAGCCCCGGCCTTGGTGACCAACCAGCATCGCCTCTATGCTCTTGGCGCCGTCATTGGTTAGGACCCGCAAAGGCTTGCCGGACCGGCGTACCGCCGCCAGGGCGGGCGCGCCAGCGTCGATCGCTGGGCCACCCAGACTGAGCACGCCGAAATTGTCGAGGATCACCGCGTCGAACTGGTCGAGGATCTCGGCCAGACCGGAAACTCGCCGGGCCGAGCGCAATGGCGGCTTGGCTGGCATCCGGTGCTCCCAACGCCGATATCCGGCCCAGGCTTCGTCGAAAGAAAGCGTTGTGATCATGTAGCACCAGTAAGGCCAAAGCGTATCCGGGATCTAACGTTCGCCGCGCCGCGCGTCTATTATAAATTGATGCCGGGCGTCTAATATAAATTGATGCCGAGCGTCCATTGCCAATTCTTAAAACTCGTGGCAAAACAGCGGCCGGGCGGAAGCGTACCGGCATCACCGATTGGGTCTCACGCCTGATCATTATGTTCGGGGAAACCCATGGCTGTTCTTAAATCGACCAAGCCAGCCTTGGCTTCGCGTGACGCAAGCCAGGAACGGCGCGGGTTTCGATGGGGGGAATGGATAGGGCTGGCGTTATTCGCCGGTGTCGGTCTACTCGCCCTGCCGTTCGTGTACGACGCGCTCATCGTGCAACGGATCTGGCTGACACTTTGTTCGGCGGTCGGGCTGACGCAATAGGCGGCGGGTTGCGATACAAGGTGGGGTGCTTGAGTGGATGAAGGAGAAGGTGATGGCGTTCGATATGGCGATGGCCGGCGCGCATGTTCGTGATTTGGTGCTGGCGGCTCCGTTGTCAATCGAACCGTTTGCCCATATTCTGATCCAGGAATTCTATCCCGACGAGGTCTATGACGAGATCATGGAGCGTTGGCCGGCGCTGTCGTTGTTCAGGCACAGCAATGCCTCGACCCGCTATGAATTGGCCCTTAAAAAAGCGGCCGGGAGGCTTCCCACCGAGGATCTGGCGTTTTGGAGAGAGGTTACGCGCCTCACCAATATCGCCAATTTGTATATCCAAAAGCGGCTCTCGCCGCATTTCGGCGAGAAGTTCGAACCCTATGTCGGGGCTGGATGGCGCCAAGCGCTTGATGGCAACGTTGATTGCCTGCCGACCACTATTCAGCTTGCCAGCTATACGCAGAAATTCGATCTGTCGCCGCATGTCGACGCGCTTCGTCTGCTGACCAACGCGTTCGTCTATTTTTCGGAGCGCCCGGCCTTGGAACCGGAACCGGAACTCGGCACTGTGCTCTACAAGTCTCGAGGCTTGGCGCTCCCGACGAATTGGGGGGTCGTGAGAAAGGATATCGAGCCGTTTCTCGATCGTGTTGCGATCTCTCCCTATCAACGAAACCATTGCTTTGCTTACATTAATTCGCCACGCTCGTTTCATGGCGTCGACGAGCTTGACATAGGTGACCGGCATCGTCGGCTGCTGATGTTTGGGTCGTTGATCTATGTCCGAGAGGTCACCCGAATAATGGGCCAGGAGATGGGCGATTGGATCCTGGAAGAGATGCCGCACAATAAGCTTCGTAAGCCGAGTCCACTGTAACCCCTTGCTGGCCGTCCCGGGCAATTCTCAGTCCCGGATCTCGATCCAGACTGGAGTATGGTCCGAGGCCTTTAGCTTGCCGCGCGGGCCGCTGTCGATGCCCGAGGCCTGTAAACGGTCTGCAGCTTGCGGCGAGAGCAACAAATGGTCGATACGCACGCCGTGATCCTTGTGCCAAGCGCCGGCCTGATAGTCCCAGAAACTGTATTTATGCGGCGCCGAGTTAAAGACCCGGTAGGCGTCGGTATAGCCGAGATTGAGGATCTCGCGGAACCGTTGGCGTGAGCCGGGCTGGCAAAGCGCGTCATCGGCCCAGCCCTCGGGATCGTGAACGTCTTCATCCTGCGGTACGACGTTATAGTCCCCCGCCAGGACGACCGGCATTTCCAGCTCCAGCAGCGCCGCGGCACGGGTTTTCAGGCGATCCAGCCAAGCCAACTTGTAGTTGAATTTTTCGGTATCGACCGGGTTGCCGTTCGGCAGATAGATTGAGGCGAAACGGATGTTGTCGACGGTGGCTTCAAGATAGCGAGCCTGTTCGTCGGTATCGTCTCCCGGCAGGCGCGCAGAGACATCCTCCAGCTGACGCTTGGAGAGGATCGCCACCCCGTTATAGGATTTTTGGCCATGGGTTGCGACATTGTAGCCGAGATCCTCAATCTCTGTGTGCGGGAAGGTATCGTCGACGCTTTTGGTTTCCTGCAGCAACACGACGTCAGGCGCGGCCTCGCGCAGCCATGCTAACATATTGGGCAGGCGGGCCTTGATTGAATTAACGTTCCAGGTCGCGGCTTTCATTGGGGCCTCACGGTCGTTGCCAACGGTCGAGCGGAATGTCGGATCGAGCAAGGCTTCGGCAACCGGGAAGCTGCGTTTAAAGTGAAAATGATGTGCCGCAGCCGCAGGACGAAGAGGCATTTGGATTGACCACCTGGAAATACGATCCAATCAGCTCCTCGACATAATCCAGCTCTCCGCCACGCACCAGGTCCAGCGAAACCTCGTCGACCACCACTTCGACGCCATCCTTCTCGAAGGCGTGGTCATCCTCGTTGCGGGTTGCATCGAAACTGAAGACATATTGAAATCCGGAACAGCCGCCGCCCTCGACCGCAACACGCATGAACTTAGCTCTCGCCTCGTCCTCATCGCGCAGCAGCACGGAGATCCGGCGGGCGGCGCTTTTGCTCAAGCCAAAAATTTGGCTGTCGGGGGTAGCGTGGGACACGGCGCCATCGGGCATCGGTTCTCTCCGGTTAGCTTACTGACCATCAATATAGCACAAAGCATGTGGCTAGCACAAAGCATGTGGGGCTGAGACTTCCTCGATTCAATGTCGTGTCATCGTCATGGTTTTGCGTTGAAAATGATCGATAATGATCCGAGAGGCTTTGCCGTTGCGCCAAGGCCCCGTGAGGGTTACGGTCCGCCGCATCCCCGAACCCGAGAATTGGCGCCATGCCCGCCGATCCATTTCGCTACGCCGGTCCGCTGCTCGCCGAATATGCCAGCAGCCCCAAGGAAAGCCGCGGACGGCTCCATGACGAGCCGGACGCCATGGAACGGTTGCCGCATCAGCGCGACCGCGACCGCATTCTGCATTCCGGCGCTTTTAGAAAGCTAAAATACAAGACCCAGGTCTTCGTCTATCACGAAGGCGACTATTACCGAACCCGCCTGACCCACAGCCTTGAAGTGGCGCAGATCGCCCGGTCGGTCAGCCGTTCGCTGGGTTTAAACGAAGATTTGGCCGAAGCCCTGGCTCTCGCGCATGACTTTGGCCACACGCCCTTTGGTCACGCCGGTGAAGACGCGTTGGGCGCGGTGATGCAGCCCTTTGGCGGCTTTGATCACAATGATCATACCTTGCGCATTCTGACCCGCCTGGAACAGCGCTACGCCGATTTTGATGGCTTGAACCTTACCTGGGAGACCCTGGAGGGGATCGCCAAGCATAATGGGCCGGTTCACATCGACCCATCGGCGACCGTCGAAGCGTTGAATGCTCGGTTCGATCTTGAGCTTCGCACCTATGCCAGCGCCGAGGCCCAGGTTGCGGCGATTGCCGATGACATCGCCTATGATGCCCATGATATCGACGACGGTTTGCGGGCCGGGCTGTTTACCGTCGCGACCCTGGCCAACGTGCCCTTGGTCGGGCCGGTGATCGAGACTGTGCGTCGCCAACACGGGGTATTGGAAGAGGGACGCATGGTGCATGAGACGATCCGCCGTCTGATCAACGTGATGGTGACCGATCTGTTGGACGAGACGCGCGGCCGCATCGCCGCCGCTGCTCCCACATGCGCCGCTGATGTCAGGGCCTGGTCCGGACCGTTGGTCGGTTTCGGCGAGGTGGTACGCGAACAGGACGCTGAATTGAAATCATTTCTGTTCACGCGGATGTACCGCCACTACAAGCTGAACCGCATGGCGAGCAAGGCGCGCCGGGTCGTCACCGAGCTGTTTGAGTTGTTCATGGCGGAACCGAATTGTCTGCCGGAAACCTGGCAGGATGCAGGGCGGATTGGTGACGAACACAGCCGGGCTCGTTTGGTGGCCGATTATATCGCCGGGATGACGGATCGATATGCGGTGCTGGAACACAAGAGATTATTCGATATGGATGAAAAGACATAGATGAACATTTTTAATGAGGTGGGTGGTATAGTTGCCAAAGCGATGGAGGAAATTCCTGAGCTTGCAGAGGTTCTTGATCTCGCCTCCCAGCGTGTGGCGGTGGAATCGCCACGCGATTCCTCGCATGGCGATATGGCGACCAATGCCGCGATGGTTCTGGCCAAGCGCGCCGGAATGAAGCCACGGGATCTGGCCGAAAAGCTTTGCGTGCGGCTGGTCGAGCATGGATCCGTGGTCTCGGCGGAAGTCGCCGGACCGGGTTTTATCAACCTCAGGCTTACCGATGGCTATTGGCGTGAACGGCTGCGGGAGGTGCTGAGCGCCGACGTCGATTATGGCGCCTCGACGATTGGCGCTGGCCGCAAGGTCAATGTTGAGTACGTCTCGGCTAATCCGACCGGACCGTTGCATGCCGCCCATGCACGGGGGGCGGTGATCGGTGATGCCTTGGCCCGGTTGCTGGCCAAGGCCGGTTTCGAGGTGTGCCGGGAGTATTATATCAATGACGCCGGCGCCCAGGTTGACACCCTCGCGCGCTCAACCCATCTGCGCTACCGCGAGGCTCTGGGCGAGGACATTGGTGAAATTCCTGACGGCCATTATCCCGGCGAATACCTGAAAGACGTTGGGGAGGCTCTGGCGGAACGCGATGGAGAGCGTTGGCTTGCCAAGGATGAAACCGACTGGCTGGCCGAGGTTCGTGGTTTCGCCATCGAGCGGATGGTCGCCGGCATCAAGACCGATTTAGGTCGCTTGGGCATCGATATGCACGTCTATTCATCGGAGCGGGCGTTGGTCGAGTCCGGCGGCGTTGATGCGGTGATGCAGACGTTGGACGATAAAGGTCTGCTTTATACCGGCGTGCTGGAGCCGCCGAAGGGTAAGATGCCTGATGATTGGCTGCCCCGCCCACAAAGACTTTTCAAGGCCACGGACTTTGGAGATGACGTGGACCGGCCAATCGCCAAATCCGACGGCAGTTGGACCTATTTTGCCTCCGACGTCGCCTATCATCTAGACAAGTTCAAGCGCGGCTATGCCGAGATGATCGATGTCTGGGGCGCCGATCACGGTGGCTATGTAAAGCGCATGCAGTCGGCGGTTCGCGCGATTACTGCCGAACAGGGCGTGTTGGACGTCAAAATATGCCAGATCGTGCACATGATGCAGGACGGAAAACCGGTGCGGATGTCAAAGCGTGCTGGAACCTTCGTCACCCTTTCAGATGTCATCGATTCGGTCGGAAAGGACGTGATTCGTTTCATCATGCTGACCCGACGCAATGATCAACCGCTTGAATTCGATCTTGCCAAAGTGATCGAGAAAAGTCGGGAGAACCCGGTGTTTTATGTTCAATATGCCCATGCACGCTGCCATTCCGTGCTGCGTCTTGCCCATGATACCTTCCCGGATCTGGACCTCGGGGCCAACGGTCTGGCGGGGGTTGATCTGGATTGCTTGACCGGTTCGGGCGAGCTTGGTTTGATCAAACAACTGGCAAGCTGGCCGCGGTTGGTGGAAAGCGCTGCCGAAACGCACGAACCGCACCGTGTTGCGTTCTATTTGTCGGAACTAGCCGCCGGGTTTCACGGGTTGTGGAACAAAGGTAAGGATGACGCGACGCTGCGCTTCATCGTCGAGGGGGATCGGCCCCGGACATTTGCCCGTTTGGCGCTGGTTCGAGGGGTCGCGACTGTTATCGCCTCGGGTCTCGAGGTCATGGGAGTGGAGCCGTTGGAGGAACTCAGATCATGAGTGAGTCAATGGAGCCGCCGCCGCGCCCTTCGTTGCTTGGCGAAAATGACCGGCCCAGTCCGCCGCCGATTATGTCGGAGGAACCCCGACGCTCATCTCGCGGCCTGACATTTTTTATCGCGGGGTTCGCACTGGTCGCCTTTGGAGGGATCGTTTGGTACGCCTATGATCAAGGCCGTCAGACCGGCAGCGAGGGGGCCGCGCCGCTGATCAGGGCTGACAGCGCGCCGGTGCGGGTGCGTCCGGAGAAACCCGGCGGCTTGAAAGTCCCGCACCAGGACATGACGATTTTCGGACAACTGGGGAAGAACGGTGGCTCAGGTGAGCAATCGGTGGAGCGTTTGCTACCTCGTCCGGAGAAACCGGCGCCCCCACCAACGCCGAAAGCAGCCTCTACCGGGGAGATACCGTCAGCGGCGGTTGCCGTGATCCCGGCCCCCCATCCCGCCAGCGTGCTAAACAAGCCTGTCGGCGCGCCAAAACAATTGCTGCAGCCGCCGAAACCTGTCGTATCGGCCAAGGCGACAGTGATGCCGAAACCGCCTGCTGACAAACCTGCGTTTAAGAGTGCGGCAAAAACCAGCGTTAAGCCGATATCCAGCGGTCGGTTCAGGGTGCAGATCGCGGCCTTCAAGGACGAGGCGGCGGCGCGCCGCGCCTGGTCGCGGATTCAAGCAGCCCATAAATCAGAACTCGGCGGCATCCGGTTGACCATCGAGCGGATCAGGATCAACGGCAAGGGCGTGTTCCATCGGGTCCAGGGCGGCCCGCTTGACGTGAAGCAGGCTCGAGCGGTCTGCGCTGTTCTCAAGGCCCGCAATCAAGCCTGCCTCGTGGTCAGGCGTTGACCCCAGGACGATTGGCATGAAGGCCTGTATTCTTGGCTGCGCATCCGCTGTGCTCAGCGCCGCGGAGCGAACGTTCTTCCGCGAGACGGTCCCGTTCGGGTTTATTCTTTTCGACCGCAATTGCCAGGACCGGGAGCAGTTACGCCACCTGGTTGCGGATCTGCGCGACGCCGTCGGCCGCGATGCGCCGGTACTGATCGACGAAGAAGGCGGACGGGTCCAGCGGATGAAACCGCCCTGTTGGCGCGATTCGCCGGCGCCTGGCACCTTCGGCAAAATCTTTCGGCACAACCCGGCGGCAGCGCTCGAACTGGCGACGATGAACGCCCGGTTGATTGCCGAGGATCTTTATGAGGTTGGCATCGATGTGAATTGCGCACCGCTGCTTGATCTGCGTGAGGTTAACGGGCATGCGGTGATCGGTGATCGGGCCTTCTCGCCGGACCCGGAGACGGTGGTGTTGTTGGCCGAGGCCTGGATCAAGGGGTTGCGGGCCGGCGGCATCGTTCCAGTGATCAAGCATCTACCGGGGCATGGCCGTACCCGGGTAGATAGCCATCACGCGCTGCCGGTGGTCGACGCAGGTTTGGCGGATATGGATGAGCGTGATTTCTTGCCGTTTCGATCGATGCGCAATAGTTCAGCCGGGATGACCGGGCATTTATTGTTTAGCGCAATTGATCCAGATCATCCGGCGACCTTGTCGCGCAAGGTCATTGCCGAGGTGATCCGCGAGCGGATTGGTTTCGACGGGTTGCTGCTGACCGATGATCTGTCGATGTTGGCCTTGCGGGGGAGTATCGGTGAGCGGGCCGAGCAGGCGATCGCGGCGGGCTGTGATGTCGCGCTTCACTGCAATGGCGACCTACGGGAAATGGGCGAGGTGGCCGCCAAGGTTCCGGTGTTGTCCGGAGATGGGTTGCGGCGCGCCGAGGCGGTGCTGGCCGAGGCCCGCGTTGTTCGCTCGATCCGCCAGGCGGTTAACCGCGATCAAGCGCTCGACACTTTCGAGCGAAAGCTAGCCAGCATATAGCGAGGCGTTCTTGGACTTGGGTTTCATTCAAAATTTTCTTTTCGAGGCCTCGGTTTGGGTTATCCCGGTCTTGCTGGCGATTACCCTGCATGAGGCGGCGCATGCCTATGTCGCCTCGCTATGCGGTGACCCGACGGCGCGCCAATTGGGTCGAGTCACGCTTAATCCGCTGGCCCATATCGACCGGTTCGGCACGGTAATCCTGCCTATTATCTGTCTGCTTTCGCCGTTAGGTCTGGTGTTTGGTTACGCCAAGCCGGTACCGGTGAATTTCAACCGGCTTGGCAATCCCAGGCGCGACATGATTCTGGTCGCGGTAGCTGGCCCCTTCGCCAACCTCATTCTGCTAGTGATCTCGGCGATCCTGCTGCATGTGGCAGCGATGATGCCGGAATGGCTCGGGGAGTGGTTGGCGGCCAACCTATATCGCTCGGTTCTGTTGAACGCGATCCTCGCGGTTTTCAACATGCTGCCGATACCGCCGCTGGACGGGGGACGGATCGTGACTGGGTTGCTACCGTATCCTTTGGCGGTGCGCTTTGCGCGGATGGAGAGATTCGGTATCCTATTGGTGATTGGCGTGCTTTTTCTGCTACCAACACTGGCTTCGGCGGTCAACTACGATTTGGGTTTTATGAAAAACCTCCCCTCCATACCGATTTATGGGTTGATGGACTTGGTGTTTTCGCTGGTCGGGCTTCGATAGGGCGATGGCGGACAGCCCCGACAATTTCGAAAGCCCGGAAGCGGATTACCGCCGCCCGCGCGAGCCTGAGCAGCTATCGCTGTTCCTGACTCTGGACGGCTATGAAGGGCCGATCGATGTTCTGTTGACCCTCGGGCGCGATCAGAAGGTCGATCTGACGCAGATCTCGATCCTGCAACTTGCCGACCAGTACCTGGCGTTCATCCGTCAGGCGCAAAGCCTTAATCTTGAGGTCGCCGCAGATTATCTGGTGATGGCGGCCTGGCTCGCCTATCTAAAATCCAGATTGCTGCTGCCCAGCGTCGAGGATGACGAGGAGGGGCTATCGAGCGAGGAGCTAGCCGATGCCCTGCGTTTCCAGCTGTTGCGCCTGGAGGCGATGCGCGACGTCGGCGACAGCTTGATGGCGGGCCCCCAGCTGGGTGTCGATACATTCGCCCGCGGCATGCCTGAATCGATGGCTGATCTGACCCATCCGGTCTATGACGTGACCCTGTTTGAGCTTTTGAAAGTCTACGGTGATCACAAGGTTCGTACCGAGCACACGTCCTTGCGGATCGCCTCGACCAAGCTTTTTGCGGTCGACGAAGCGGTTAAGCGGTTGCGCCGGATGCTAGGCCATATGCCAAACTGGGAGATACTGATCAGCTTCCTGCCGTCGAATGTGCGCGGCGGGCTTTTGAACCGCTCAGCGTTGGCGTCGACCTTTGTCGCCAGCTTGGAATTGGTCAAGGAAGGCCATATCGAACTGCGCCAGGACAGCGCCTTTGGGCCGATTTTTCTACGGGATCGCGAGCACCTGAGATGAGTGACGACGGCGCTGAAGATTCTGATCTGCAATCGCTAGAGTCTGCCGTGCCGGTGCCTATCGACATCGAGGCGCAAGCCCGGGTTATCGAGGCGGTTTTATTTGCCAGCGCCGTTCCCATGGACGAGGCGGCGTTACTAAACCGCTTGCCGCCGGAGGTCTCGCTGAAGGAGATCCTGGCGAGGCTTGGCGAGCATTATCAAGGACGCGGCGTCACCCTGGCCCGGGTCGGGCGCGGTTGGGTTTTTCGCACTGCCCCGGATCTTGCTGGCGTGCTGCGGATGAACGTTATGGTTAAGCGACGCTTATCCCGCGCGGCGGTAGAGACAATGTCGATCATTGCCTATCACCAGCCGGTAACCCGGGCTGAGGTTGAGGAAATTCGCGGCGTCGCCCTCAGTCGCGGCACTCTGGATACGCTGTTGGAGGCTGGTTGGATCCAGCCGCGCGGTCGCCGCAAGGTTCCGGGAAGGCCGTTGCAATGGGGGACGACAGATGCTTTTTTGGACCATTTCGGCCTTGAATCCCTGGCCGCATTACCAGGCATCGATGATCTGAAAGCGGCCGGACTGTTGGACCGACGTCAGGGTCTTACCTCGATCGCCATGTCGGAACTCGAGGAGGGAGATGACGGGTATGAAGAGCAGATGGATGGGCAGGAGAATCTCTTCCCGCTTGATCCCGAAGCTGAGGACCCGGATGTTAATGATGCCGGTGATACGGGCGGGAGTACGACCGACGAGCCACAATAGGGCGTGTCGATAAGAGCCGCAAAGGTTGCCGTGCTTGGCGTAGCGCGGTATGACTTAATTTGAGAATAAGAGTCGTTTGCAAGTTAGGTTCCCGTGACCCCCGCATTGCATCTTGAAGGCGTGACGCACCGATACGGCTCGCTGACGGCAGTATCCGACTTGGCGTTGACAGTCGAACCTGGACAGGTGGTCTGTTTGCTGGGGCCGTCGGGCTGTGGAAAATCCACCGTGCTAAGGATCGCTGCTGGGCTGGAAGCGTTGCAAAGCGGTGTGGTGTGGATCAACGGTAAGACCGTCGCCGACCTAGACGACCAGATGCCGCCGGAGCACCGCGATGTCGGGCTGGTATTCCAGGACTACGCGTTATTTCCCCATCTTTCGATCCTCGACAATGTGTTGTTTGGCCTCAACCGGTGGAGTCGGCGAGAGCGGCGCGATCGGGCGATGCTGATGTTGGAGCGGGTCCGCATGGCCGACTATGCCCCGGCCTTTCCGCATCAGCTTTCCGGCGGTCAGCAACAGCGGGTTGCGTTGGCCCGGGCGCTGGCGCCGGGACCGGGCGTGATGCTGCTGGATGAGCCGTATTCCGGTCTTGATGCTCGCTTGCGCGATGCGGTTCGTGACGAGGTGCTGCACCTGCTTAAGACCACGGGCTGTGCAACTTTGATGGTCACCCATGATTCGGAAGAGGCGATGTTCATGGCTGACCGGATCGTGGTGATGCGCGATGGACGGGTGGTGCAGGCCGGCTCGCCATCGGAGCTCTATTGTAGCCCGAAAGACGCCTTCGTCGCCGGTTTCTTCAGTGAACTGAACAACCTGGAGGGGCGGGTGCGGGGGGCTGTGGTTGTGACTGAGCTAGGCTCGGTGCCGTCGGCCGGGCTTCCCGATGGCGCCTTGGTTGAGGTAGTGATCCGCCCGGAGGCCTTGCGCCTTGGCCCGACCAAGGGCGCCGGTGATAAGCAGTTTGCGACGGTCGTTCAATCCCGCCTTCTGGGCCGTACCAGCCTGGTGCATTTGTCGTTTCCCTGGCCGGTACGGGGGAATGGCCATCGGTTGCATTTGCATGCCCGGGTTCCCGGCGTGTTTCTGCCGGAGCCGGGGCAGGTGGTTTCGATTGATCTCGATCTCTCGCAGATTTTTGTCTTTACGCCACCCGATGCGGCGAATTGAGCCGGGTGCTGGTGGGGTTGGAGATTGCGGGCGCTCGCTTAATCGTGCATAAACTTGATCGATCGCACGTGAACTGTTGTTCGTTGACCTAGGAATGGAGCGGATCTGATGGGCGCCTTCAGTATCTGGCACTGGTTAGTTGTTCTGGCTGTCGTATTATTGATGTTTGGCGGTCGCGGCAAGATCTCCGCCCTCATGGGGGATTTTGGCAAGGGACTGACGAGCTTCAAAAAGGGTATGAAGGAGGGCGATACCGCCGAGGCAGATGAAGACGCCAAGGCGCTACAAAGCGAAACCGCTGCCGCCACCGATACCCCAAAGAGCGATCAAACGGCCAAAAGTTGACCTTCGCCGCCGCTGCCGTCGGCATTTTTGTCAGTGTTGATCTACAATTTCGTGGCGGCCCAGATAAAACGGGGGCGCATCCGGTTCATAGGACGCATTTATGTTGGACCTCGGCTGGCAGGAATTTTTCCTGATCGCGACAATCGCTATCGTAGTCGTTGGTCCCAAGGACCTGCCGAATGTCATTCGCGCCGTCATGCAGTGGATCCGCAAGATTCGCACCATGGCGCGTGAGTTTCAGGGGTCGATCGAGGAAATTGCACGTGAGGCGGAGCTTGATGAAGTTCGCCGTGAAGCCACGAAGTTGATGGACCAAGACTTCTCCAAATCCATTCTTGATACGGTCGATCCGGACCGCGAGATGGCCAATACTCTGAAGGACACCCGCACGGCGGCTGAAGCCGGTGACGCCCCCGGTAAAATCGACCTGCTGGACGATAATCGGATTGGTGGATGGGACGCCGCATCGGTTTCCACGCCGCCGAATTCAATCGTTCCGCCCGGGGGGACGGCGTCGATAGAAGAGACGCCCGAGGTAGCCAAACCTGCCGCTCGGTCTCCACGGGGTGAACCAGGGGCCAGGCCACCGACTAAGCGAGTCGCCAAAGCCAAAGCAACCGCCGAGACGGCTACGGTTGGATCGAAACCGGGGACCAAGAGAGCCGTTAAGGCGACCACTGCCGGCAAGCCGCGCAAACCCCGCGCCGCGCCGAAGGCGAAAAAGCCGTTGGTTGAGGCAGCAGTTGCATCGCCGGCGGATCTAACGCTAAACACCCGACCCAACACTCCGGCGACGAAGGTCTAGGGTATGCCGGCTGGAGATTTCGAAGACAGTAAGATGCCGCTGCTGGACCATTTGGTCGAGCTGCGGCAGCGGTTGTTGTATTCCTTCATCGGGATAATCGTGGCGTTCGTCCTGTGTTACTCGGTCGCCGGCCACATCTATAATTTTCTGGTTCAGCCGCTGGCTGATGCGACCGCCGGACAGGCTGGTCGGCGGATGATATTCACGGCCTTGCACGAAGCATTTTTCACCCAGATTAAGGTCGCCTTCTTCGCCGCGATGTGTTTTTCCTTTCCGATCATGGCGGTGCAGGTTTGGGGATTTATCTCCCCTGGACTCTATAAGAAGGAGAAAAAAGCCTTTCTACCGTTCCTTGCAGCGACCCCGGTGTTGTTCGTGACTGGTGCGGCGATGGTTTATTATCTGGTGATCCCGCTGGCCTGGCGGTTCTTCCTGAGTTTTGAAACCCCCGGCGGCGACGGCATCCTGCCTATGGAGCTGGAGCCGAAGGTCGACCAGTATCTTTCTCTGGTGATGCGGCTGATTTTTGCGTTCGGGGTCTGTTTCGAACTACCGGTGCTGATCGTTCTGTTGGCCAAGGTCGGGATCGTGTCCTCCGACGGTCTGAAGGCGAAACGCAAATACGCGGTCCTTATCGCCTTTGTCGTGGCCGCTGTGCTGACGCCGCCGGATGTGATCAGTCAGGTTCTGCTCGCGGTCCCGGTGATCATCCTTTATGAAATCTCGATCCTGTGCGCTCGTTTTATCGAGAAACACCGTGGTGATCCGGCGGATGACGAGGATGCGGACGAAGACGAACCCAGCGCTGTTTAGTGATACCGAACGGCGTCTCTGGACCCTGGCCTCAGGCGTCAGTATAAGTCCCGAATTCGTGATCCGGCACCGGTTTGGGCATTTGCAATGCATGACATCAGACGCATCCGCGAGGATGGAGCTCGTTTCGACACGGCAATGAAGCGCCGCGGTATCGAGCCGATTTCAGCGACGATCCTTGAGGCCGACAGGCTGTGGCGCCAGGGCACTACCGAATTGCAATCATTGCAGCAGCGCCGGAACGAGGCCTCGAAGCAGATTGGCCTGCTGAAGCGTGATGGCCAGGGCGCTTCGGCACTGATCGACGAGGTCGCCGACATCAAGACCCGCATGCAAGATATTGAGGAGCAAGGCCGTCTGCTTGAGGCGCGTCTCGACGAGATGCTGGCGGGACTGCCCAATTATCTCGGCGAGAATGTGCCCGACGGCGCTGGCGAAGACGAAAACCAAGAAATCCGCCGCGTCGGGACGCCGCCGAATTTCGTTTTCACCCCACGCGACCATGTGGCGATAGGCGAGGGGTTGGGGCTGATGGATTTCGCTGGTGGGGCCAAACTATCAGGTGCGCGTTTCGTGGTTTTGAAAGGCATGCTGTCGCGGCTGGAACGCGGCCTGGCGAATTTCATGCTGGATTATCAGACCAAGGAATTTGGCTATACCGAGATCTCGCCGCCGGCGATGGTGCATGAGCACGCGCTCTATGGAACCGGCCAGCTGCCAAAATTTCACGATCAGCAATTCCAGACCACGGACGGGTTTTGGCTGATCCCGACCGCCGAAGTCCCGCTCACCAATCTGTTTGCCGGTGAAATCCTCGATCAAGCCGATCTTCCGGTTCGGTTGACCGCCTACACCCAGTGCTTTCGCTCGGAAGCCGGCGCCGCCGGACGGGACACTAAGGGCATGATCCGCATGCACCAGTTTGGCAAGGTTGAGATGGTGTCGATCGCCGATCCCGAACACTCTGAGGCTGAGCATCAGCGGATGACCGGATGCGCCGAGGATATTCTGACGCGCCTCGGCCTGGCGTTCCGGACGGTTCTCCTGTGTTCCGGCGATACCGGGTTCTCGGCCCATAAAACCTACGACATCGAAGTATGGCTGCCCGGACAGGATGGCGGCGCCGGGCGCTATCGCGAGATTTCCAGCTGCTCCAATTGCGGTGAATTCCAGGCCCGTCGGATGAAGGCGCGGTTCCGCCGCGAGGGGGCTAAGAAAAACGCGTTCCTGCATACGCTGAACGGCTCGGGACTGGCCGTTGGACGTACCCTGATAGCCGTTCTCGAAAACTACCAGCAAGAGGACGGGAGCGTACTCATTCCCCGCGCGCTGCGTCCCTATATGGACGACCTGGAGCGGATTTCGCCGGCAGCGTGAATTTCCTTCCGCATTCAATGGAGCAGGGTGAAATGAGCGACTGGCCACTCGACCTTAAGGGTTCGCGAATCCTGGTCTCTAATGATGACGGCTTCGGTGCTCCTGGGCTTATCATTCTAAGACGCATTCTTGAATCGCTTTGTGATGATGTTTGGGTTGTGGCGCCGGAAATCGAGCAAAGCGGTGCCGGGCACTCATTGACTCTCGGGCGGCCTCTGCGAATTAAAGAGCGGGGGCCAAAGGCCTATTCGATTGATGGCACTCCGACCGATTGCATGCTGCTCTCGATCAACCGCATTCTGGTGGATCACAAACCCGATCTGGTTCTGTCGGGGGTTAACCGGGGCAGCAATCTTGGCGAGGACGTGACCTATTCCGGGACCATAGCGGTGGCTTTTGAGGCGACGATCCTTGGCGTGCCGGCAATCGCTTTCAGTCAGGATCTTGGCGAGGGGGGGGTGGAGGATTGGCGGGTTGGAGAGGCGCATCTGGCCGATCTGACTAAACGCCTAGTTCAGACCGGCTGGCCGGCCAATACATTGATCAACGTAAATTTTCCGTCCGGATCTCCCGACACCGTGACTGGGATCAGAGCAACCAGCCAGGGCCGCGAAAAGGTTGGTGATCACATCGCCCAGGCCTTCGATCCTAGCGGGCGGGCCTATTATTGGATTGGTAAAAAGCATATCGTCGAAGATGCGGCCATTGATACCGATGTGGCGGCGGTTTCGGCTGGGGCGATCTCGGTGACGCCGATTGATCTTGATTTTACCGATCGCGAAACCCTGGGCGATCTGTCACGGATCTTGGCGTGAGCGATCTGGATACCCAGAAGATCCAATTGATCATGGATCTCCGCCGCGAGGGTATCAGCGATCTGGCGATCCTGAACACGATTGAGCGGGTACCGCGCGAGATGTTTGTTCCGGAAACCTTTCGCGAACATGCCTATGATAACCGGGCGTTGCCGATTGCCTCGGGACAGACAATCTCGCAGCCCTTCGTAGTTGCCTATATGACAGCGGCACTGGAGCTGACCGATCGGCACAAGGTTTTGGAGATTGGCACCGGCTCCGGTTATCAGGCTGCGGTTTTGGCCAAGTTGTGCCGCCGGGTCTACACGGTCGAACGACACTTAGACTTGTTGATCCAGGCGGAACAGCGCTTCAAGCAGCTCGATCTGCACACCATCGTGATCCGCCATGGTGATGGGGCCGCCGGATGGGTCGAGCAGGCGCCGTTCGACCGGATCATGGTGACCGCCGCCGCGCCGGAAATACCGAGCGGGTTGGCCGGCCAATTGGCTGATGGCGGCATCATGGTGGTCCCGGTCGGGCCTGATGGTGGTGACCAGCGGATCATCCGGTTGCGGCGCCTCGGCGACCGATTCGAGACCACGAAGATGCTTCCGGTGCGCTTCGTGCCGTTGGTTAGCGACCCGGTATTGCCCCGCCCTGTGCTTGAATGAGCTGGCTTGCTTGAGCCGCCGTTTTCGGGGCGCTAGAATACTATATTGTGATCCGGGGACACTGAAACTGCTGAGCATGACCAAACAGCTGATCATCATGGCGGTGCTGATCGCTGGCTTTATAGCCGGCTGCTCTGGCGTATCGAACAATTTTCCGCGCCTGCTAAACAGTTCGCTCTCAACTTCGCGTCCTGGCCTACCACAAGCCATACCGATTCCGGCTTCCGGGATTGCCGGTGTGGCGTCCGGTGACACGGTTTACTCGATTGCGCGGCGCTATGGCGTGACGATGCGCGACGTGATCGACGCTAACAGCCTTGAAGCCCCCTTCGTGCTCGAAATCGGCCAATCCCTGCGCCTGCCGCCACCGAGGCTCTACGCCGTGTCGCCGGGCGATACGATATTTTCGATCTCGCAGCGCTTCGGTGTCGATATGCGCACCCTGGTGTCGATGAATGGCCTAGAGGCGCCGTATCAAGTGACCGCAGGCCAGGCGTTAAAGATGCCGGTACGCGGGGCAGCCGAACCAACCACCAGTGCCAGCACCGGTGGTAATAACCGGCTTAATACCCTTACCGCCATTCCCTTGCCGGCGCCGCGTCCCAGCGCTGCCAGAACAGCAGGCCAACGCCCAGTAAGCCAACGCTCGGCGATCCAGCCGCCGACACGCGGCGGCAAACGGTTCCTCTGGCCGGTCCGCGGGCGAATCATATCGAACTTTGGGCCACGCGCTGGTGGTCTGCACAATGACGGAATCAACATCGCGGCGCCAAAAGGCATGCCTATCCGCGCGGCTGAAAATGGCGTGGTCGCTTATGCCGGGAAGGAATTGCGCGGCTTTGGCAATTTACTGCTGATTAAGCATGCCGGCGGCTGGACCACGGCTTATGCCCATGCCGATAAGCTTTTGGTGCGCCGGGGGGATCGGGTGAAACGCGGTCAGACCATCGCCACGATCGGCAGTAGCGGCGGCGTCGGACGACCGCAACTGCATTTCGAGCTGCGACTGGGCTCTCGGGCTCTGGACCCGCGCCGGGAGCTCGAAATTTAAGGACCAGCCGAGCGTCGCCGGGTGGCATCGGCTGTCCTGCCTCATAAGTTACCGCCGTGGGCGCTGGGATCGTTGCATTTGAGCGCTGTCCCGCTATAGTCCCGCGATCCAAATGCGGGAGGGTCAAAAATCGCCCCGCCCTGGTATTTTTAATGCTCGGTCGATGACCGAGAACCAAGGAGAGCGCCATGTTCAGCACGCCAGCTTATGCCCAGGTCGGAGGCAGTGTCGGAGGATTCGACCTGATGGCGCTGGCCCCCCTAGTGCTGATCTTCGTCGTCTTCTATTTCCTGCTAATCCGGCCTCAACAGAAGCGGGCGAAAGAGCACAAGGAATTACTGACCAAGATCCAGCGTAACGACCGGGTGGTCACCACTGGAGGGTTGATCGGCAAGGTGGCGAAAGTCCATGATGAGCGTGACGAGCTTGAAGTCGATATCGCGGAAGGCGTTCGGGTGCATGTGCGCCGAAGCATGATCTCCGATGTGTCCTCCAAGGGCAGCGACTGAGTCGCTCCCAGGCACCGCGAACCGTACCGCATTTCATGGCTAAGAGGCCTCCACGGACGAACGGATAACGTGATCTGATGCTTCAGTTTTCCCACTGGAAGACAACTATCGTCCTGCTGGTATGCCTGCTTGGCCTGGTTTATGCGGCGCCGAATTTGATGACTGGCGACTATTCTGACGACGTACCTAATTTCGCCCCCGGCAAGAAGGTTAGCCTGGGACTCGATTTACAGGGGGGCTCGTATCTATTGCTGCGGGTCGAGCTGGATGTGGTGATCGAGGAACGTCTTGAAGGCATCACCTCGGCGGTGCGCCAGGTGCTGCGCAAGGCGGATATCGGCTATCGTGGGCTGGGCGTCGAAAAAGGTGCGGTGCGGTTGATGATCCGCAAGCCGGAAGATGTCGACAAGGCGCGCGATCTTCTTAAAGTCCTGGATCCGCAGACCATCGTCGAAATCGACGCCGCCGGCGAGGCCAGCGTCACCCTGACAGAGCAGGCGAAGATTGACGCGCGCTCGGCGGCGGTGCAGCAGTCGATCGAAATTGTCCGCCGCCGTATCGACGAGACCGGCGTGCGCGAGCCGACGATTCAGAGCCAAGGCGACGATCGGATATTGCTGCAGTTGCCGGGTGTCGATGATCCCGAGCGGATCAAGGCGCTGCTTGGGCAAACCGCGAAAATGACTTTCCGTTTGGTGGATATCACCGGCTCGTTGGCCAATGCGCTCGCCGGCCGGGTTCCCCCGGGCGCGCAGCTCCTGGAAGCGGCGAACCCTGAACCAGGTGAGCAAAGCCACTATATCGTCAGACGTAGGGTCGAGGTCAGCGGTGAAAACCTAGTCGACTCCCAACCGACCTTCCAGGATGGCCAACCTGTGGTCAGCTTCCGTTTTGACACCGTGGGTTCGAAGCGCTTCGCGCAGACCTCAACGGCAAATGTCAGCCGACCTTTTGCCATCGTGCTGGACAATAAGGTGATCAGCGCGCCGGTTATCCGTGAACCGATCCTCGGTGGATCCGGCATTATTTCGGGTAATTTCACCGCCCGCTCGGCGAATGATCTGGCGCTGCTGCTGCGCGCTGGCGCCTTGCCGGCTCCCTTGGTGGTGTTGGAGGAACGGACCGTTGGACCAGGGCTCGGCGCCGACTCGATTGAGGCCGGTAAGCTCGCCAGCGTCATCGGCTTGGTTCTGGTCCTAGTGTTCATGGTAATTGCTTACGGACTGTTTGGGGTCTTTGCCAATATCGCGCTGTTCTTCAACATTACGCTGCTCATCGGTGCACTTTCGGCATTGCAAGCCACGTTGACCCTTCCGGGGATCGCTGGAATCGTGTTGACGGTCGGCATGGCGGTTGATGCCAACGTGCTGATCTTTGAGCGTATTCGAGAAGAAGTTCTGCTGGGCCGCACGCCGATGTCCGCCATCGATGCCGGCTACAAGCGGGCGTTGACGACGATCATTGATTCCAACCTGACTACCCTGTTCGCGGCGATGTTCTTGTTTTCCTTTGGGGCTGGCCCGATCAAGGGTTTTGCGGTGACCTTGGCAATTGGTATCCTTACCTCGCTGTTCACCGCGATCATGGTGACCCGTTTCTTGGTGGTTCTGTGGCTGCGCCGACGTCGGCCCAACGTGGTTCCGATTTGAGCGTCCGGAGAGAGCCATGCTGAAACCCATACGTTTCGTTCCCGCCGGCACCAAGATCGCCTTTGTCGCGAAACACCGCCTTGCGTTCATGTTCTCAATTTTTTTGTTGATAGCATCGTTAGCGGCGCTGATTGGCCAAGGGCTGAATTTTGGTATCGATTTTAGGGGCGGCATCCTGATGGAAGTTCGCACCTCCGGTCCGGCCAATGTAGCCTCGATCCGCTCGACCTTATCCGGGCTGAAGTTGGGAGAGGTGAATATCCAAGAATTCGGCAGTGAAACCGATGTCCTGATCCGCATTCAACGCCAGGCAGGTGATGAGAAGGAGCAACTGGTGGCGATTGAGGCGGTGAAATCCGCTTTGGGAGTCGAGGTCGAATATCGCCGCACCGAATTCGTCGGCCCCACCGTCGGCGAGGAACTGAAGGAAGCCGGCGTGTTGGCTGTCGGTTTGGCGCTGATATCGATCCTGCTCTACATTTGGTTTCGCTTTGAATGGCAGTTTGGCGTCGGTGCAATCATCGCCCTGAGCCACGATATTCTTTCCACCATTGGCCTGTTCGCCCTGCTGCAGCATGAGTTCAATCTGGCGACCGTTGCGGCGGTCCTGACCATCGCCGGTTATTCGATCAACGATACCGTCGTCGTTTTTGACCGGGTGCGAGAGAATTTACGAAAATACAAGCGCAAGAACCTGGCCGACGTGTTTAACATGTCGATCAACGAGACCTTGTCGCGCACCACTATGACCTCGGTAACTACCTTGTTAGCGCTTTTGGCGATCTTCTTTTTCGGCGGCGAAATTCTAGCCGATTTTGCTTTAGCGATGATCTGGGGCGTGTGTATCGGGACGTATTCCTCGATATTTATCGCCGTGCCGGTTTTGCTCTATGTCAATTTGAAGCGCAACGACGAAGATCCGGCGGGGATTTCGGTCCCACAACACGAGCGTATCGGGGACGGCTGACGGCATGGACGTCACCCCGCTGGTCCCCCAAGGCAGTCAGATTATCGAAAGCTATGGGAAAGGCGGGTTCAGGATTTCCGGCATCGTTTTTACCGGCGCGATGATTGTCTTTCCGGATCGCTGTATTGAATGGCCCGGCGCGGCTGTCGATGCGCTTTCGGTGGAAATGTTGGCGCCGGTTTTCCAAGCAGAAGACTCGCCGGAAATTCTGCTCCTCGGCTGTGGGCGCGGTGCGCGGCTTATCAATTCGACATTGCGTGCGGCGATCAGGGCCCGCGGCCCGGTGCTTGATGCGATGGATACCGGCGCCGCCTGCCGGACCTATAACATTCTGATGACCGAAGAACGCCGTGTCGTGGCGGCGCTGTTTCCCGTTGACTGATCCGGCGGCGATCGCGCGGGGACAGCAGCTCTGCCGGGAAATTGCTGGTCGAACGAACGCTAATTTTCTGCATGCCGCGCGTTTACTTCCCGGTTTTCGCCAGGACTATTTCTTTGCCACGTATGCGGCGATGCGGGTGATTGATGACCGTGTCGACGAGGATTTTCTCACTTTGACGACAGAGCATCGTGACGCGGGGCGGGATGAAGCGCGGCGGGCAATTGTCGATTGGCTAGACCAGAGCACGGTTTTCGGTGCTGCTGCCGGTCCGCTGCATCCGGACGGCGTCGCCGCCCTGGCCGATACCGCTGGGCGTAGCGATCTTGGCACGTGGCCGTGGCACGCCCTTGCCGGAGCGCTATTGAGCGATGTCGAGGAACGGGAAATGCGTAGTTGGGTAGATTTCCTGGACTATTGCGCCGGTGCAACCGTGGCACCGGCAGCGATCTTCATTTATCTGCTTGCAGCACGGTATGATCCGGCCGGTGGTTATCGCTATGATCTCCCGCGGGCCGCCCGCGATTATGCCAAGGATCTGGCGGTCTATTGCTACATTGTTCATATCTTGCGCGATCTTGGCAAGGACGCCGGTCAATCGCCCCGTTTGATCACCATTCCGACGGAAATTCTTGTGACCGCCGGTTTGACCCGCGCCGGACTGAGTATCGCCCTAGCCGAGAAGTCACCGGCGATCGGCGTATTGGCCGAATTGCTGATTAGCAAAGCCGAACCGTTTAAGGCGGCTGGGCACGCGGCGCTACGCGAGGTCGGGGGCCATCTTGGAATGGTTGAGAGATTGGCGTTGAACGGCTTGATTGCGGTCTATGACCGGTTGTTTGACAGAGCTGGTAAAGACGCACTCGCTGTCGCTTTGAACGGGCCGGCGATGGAGGAAATGCTACGCCGCGATCTTCTGCGTCCGGCGGATGTGGACTGAGAGCGATTGCCATGACCCCGCTTTCCGCTCCCGGTGAGATTGTTCGCGTGCACGATCCAGACCGATATCTCTGTGACCTGTTCGCCGAACCCAAGACCCGTGAAGGCCTTTTCGCCCTGCACGCCTTCAATCATGAGGTCGCCAGGATTCGCGAAGTGGTGAGCGAGCCGATGCTCGGCCATATTCGCCTGCAATGGTGGCGCGAGGCCCTGGACGGGATCCTCGCCGCGACGCCTCGACAGCATGAGGTGGTACTCGGTCTTGCCTGGGCCTTTGAGACCTTTAGGTTGGATCGTGCCGATTTTGACAGTATCTTGGAGGCGCGCGAAACCGATCTTGATGATGCGCCCTTTGCTACCATCGAGGCGCTGGTTGACTATGCCCGAAGAACCGCGGGAATGATCTCCCGGATCGGTCTTGCCATTCTGGGGGTGCCAGAGCCGGCGACGACCCGAGCTGCTGATGATATCGCCGTGGCGGCGGCGTTGACCGGGCTACTGCGCGCCATGCCATATCTAGCTCGAAGCAAACGATTAATGCTGCCGCAGGATATCTTTCAGGCCAAGGGCGCGCGTCTGGGTGACTATTACGAACTACGCGACGGTCCCGAGCTTCGAGCGGTGGTCCAAACAGTGGCTGAGACCGCGAATCAACATCTGTTTGCCGCCAGACAGTGTTCTGGCATTCGTTTCAAGCCCGCTGCGCCGGTGATCCTGCCGGGCCGTCTCTCGGTGCTCTATCTGCATCGGCTGCAGCGGGCCGGTTGGAATGTGTTTGATGCATCAATCAACGCCCCGATGCCGATGAAGCCTTGGGCGCTGTGGGGGGCGTCACTGTTGCGTCGGTTTTAACCTGTTTTGCCCAGTTTCTAGTCCCCGACGAAGATGACTTGCGGGACAACCTAAACGTTATTGCCAGCAAATACCCAGACTTGGAGACAGTGCGATATCTTGATGTTTTCGCAATGATTTTCGAGCCGCCGCAGAGGAAAGTCTATACCGCCACGGCCGCTCGATTGTGGCGGCTGCTACCCGTTGATTCCTACAAATGGACAGGCCGATGCCGCTACTTTCTGCCTGTTTCGAGCCCCACCGTTTCAGGCCATCTGGAAAATGTGGGTTTAGAGGCTCGTCCCAGATGGGACACTAGACAAGTCCTATTCCGCAGCCTGGTAGGGCCAGCCTGACCAGGACTGAATATCGGCCAGCGCCCGCGCAGCCATCGCCTGTTTTCGGTCACGACCTTTGAGACGGCGTTTCTTGCCGTTGGCGGTGATCTCTGACCCGATCGGTGGGAACAGGCCGAAATTGATATTCATCGGTTGGAAGGTCTTGGTATCGGCGCCGCCGGTGATATGCGACAGCAGCGCGCCAAGTGCGGTTGTGCCGGGCGGCGCGGTCACCGCCAAGCCAAGCTGCTCAGCCGCCGCGCCGCGCCCGGCCAGCAGACCAATCGCGGCGCTTTCCAAATATCCCTCGACACCAGTGATCTGGCCGGCGAACCGCAATCGCGGATCAGCTTTAAGACGCAGCGCGCTATCCAACAGGAGCGGCGCGTTGATGAAGGTGTTGCGGTGCAGCCCGCCAAGCCGGGCGAACTCGGCCTTTTTCAAACCCGGGATCGAGCGGAATACCTCGGTCTGCGCGCCATGGCGCATCTTGGTCTGGAAGCCGACGATATTGTACAGCGTGCCCAGCGTGTTGTCTTGGCGTAACTGGACCACCGCATGGGCCCGCTCGCCGGTCCTGGGGTCGGTGAGGCCAACCGGTTTCATCGGACCGAAGCGCAAGGTTTCCGGGCCACGAGAGGCGATTACCTCAATCGGCATGCAGCCATCGAAATAGGGGGTGTCCTTCTCCCACTCCTTGAAGGTCATGGTTTCGGCGGCGAGTAAGGCGGCAATAAAGGCCTCATACTGTGGCTGGTCCATCGGACAGTTGATGTAATCGGCGCCATCACCATCCGGGCTGCTTTTGTCGTAACGGGACTGAAACCAAGCGATCGAGAAATCGATGCTGTCCTTGTGAACGATCGGGGCGATTGCATCGAAGAAGGCGAGGGCCTCCTCTCCGGTGAGCGCCTGAAGCGACTGGGCCAGGGCCGGCGAGGTCAGTGGCCCGGAGGCGATAATGACGCTTTTCCAGCCCGTGGGTGGAAGCGCTATTACTTCCCCGCGTTCGATGCTGATCAGCGGATCCGCCTCGATTGCCTGCTCAACTTGAGCAGAAAATGCGTCGCGATCGACCGCCAGGGCCGACCCGGCCGGTACCTTCGAGGCGTCCGCGGCCTGCATGATCAATGAGCCACAACGCCGCATCTCCTCATGCAGAACGCCGACCGCGTTGGATTGGTGATCATCGGAACGGAACGAGTTTGAACAGACTAGCTCAGCCAGCGTCTCGGTCTGGTGTGCGTCGGTCATCTGGGTCGGGCGCATTTCATGGAGGATGGAGGGAACTCCAGCGCGGGCGATCTGCCAGGCAGCTTCGGAGCCGGCGAGGCCACCGCCGATGATGTGGACCGGGAATATTTCGGACATTGGCAAGGTTCTCTATTGAAACACGGTGAAGCTTTCTACAGTCAATACTCTGGTGGCGCGCGGCCTTCAACGACGCTCAAGCGCGGGCGCTATTGGAACGCGGCGGCGGCGAGATTACGATGGTGAAAAATCGGGTAAAGACCGGTTTCCGGCAAGGCGTCGTTCATCGCTTGATGAGGGCGCTCGGCCTTAAGCGAGAAATGCAGTCGCGCCCTATAGGTTTTTGGGTCTCCCCGTGACAGCAATGCCAGCCATCGGGTGACGGCTTCGTTGTCGAGACTTCTGTCACCGAGCGCCATGGCTTTGGCAAGGTTGTTCCAGGTTATGCTGACTAGGGGGGAGAGGACTGTTGATCGCCGGTCTGCGTTCTGGGGCTAGTCCACCGATCCTATCCCCGGATTGGTACAGCAGCAGCGCCTCGTCAAGCCCGGTTTCCAGCGATGGCTGGTTGGCGCCCGACGACCGCGCCCGCGCTTGTTTTCGACGCCTCATGGGATTGATCTGACGCTTTCTTTCAGGCTCAGGCCAGTTGCCGGTGGTTTTGGCGGTTGAGATAGGGCACCAGATATTGCCCGGTATAGCTGTCGGCCTGCTCGGCGACGGTCTCGGGCGTGCCTTCGGCAACGATGAGCCCTCCGCCGGCACCACCATGCGGGCCCAGGTCTATTATCCAATCAGCGGTCTTGATGACTTCCAGATTATGCTCGATCACCACCACGGTGTTGCCCTGCTCGACCAGGGCCTGCAGCACGTCGAGCAGTTTACGGACATCGTCGAAATGCAGGCCGGTGGTTGGCTCGTCCAGGATATACAGGGTCTTCCCGGTCGCCCGGCGCGCCAATTCCTTGGCGAGTTTCACCCGTTGCGCCTCGCCGCCGGACAGAGTGGTGGCCGGTTGGCCGATCTTGATGTAGCCGAGGCCAACCTGTTGCAGGGTGACCAGTTTGTCGCGGATCGCCGGGACCGCCTTGAAGAATTCGGCGCCCTCATCGACCGTCATATCCAGAACCCCGGCAATTGATTTGCCGCGATAACCGACTTCAAGGGTTTCCCGATTGTAGCGCTGCCCCCTGCAGATGTCGCACTGGACATAGACATCGGGAAGGAAATGCATCTCGATCTTGATCACCCCGTCACCCTGACAGGCCTCGCAGCGCCCGCCCTTGACGTTGAACGAGAAACGCCCCGGCGCATAGCCTCGAGCCCTGGCTTCGGGTAACCCGGCGAACCAGTCGCGGATTGGCGTGAAGGCCCCGGTATAGGTCGCTGGGTTGGAACGCGGTGTGCGGCCGATCGGCGACTGATTGATGTCGACGACCTTGTCGAGATGCTCGATCCCCTCGATCGCGTCGTGCAGTCCGGGGATCTCTCGAGATCCGTGCAGGCGGCGCGCCACGGCCTTCCAGAGAGTCTCGATGATCAGTGATGATTTGCCGCCGCCGGATACGCCGGTGACGCAGGTGAAAGTACCCAGCGGCAGCGATACATCGATCGACTGAAGGTTGTTGCTGCGGGCGCCGCGTACAGTAAGCGTTTTACCGCGTTTACCCTTGCGCCGGCGCGCTGGCAACGGGATCTGCCGAAGCCCCGTCAGATACTGGCCGGTCAGACTGTCCGGGGCGCGCATGATATCCTCGGGCGTCCCGCAGGCGACCACATGGCCACCATGCACGCCGGCGCCGGGCCCCATATCGACCACATAATCGGCGTGACGGATTGCGTCCTCGTCATGCTCGACCACGATAACGGTGTTACCGAGATCGCGCAGCCGTTTCAAGGTCACCAGCAGCCGGTCGTTATCGCGCTGATGCAAGCCGATCGATGGCTCATCAAGCACGTAAAGCACGCCTGTCAATCCGGAGCCGATCTGTGAGGCGAGGCGGATACGCTGACTCTCGCCGCCGGACAAGGTGCCGGAAGACCGCGACAGGGTCAGATAGTCCAAGCCGACATTGTTGAGAAAACCAAGCCTTTCCTTAACTTCCTTCAAGATACGCGAGGCTATCTCGGTCTGCTGGCTGGTCAGCTGCCCTTCCAGACTGCCGAACCAGGTGACCGCCTCTAAAATTGACATTTCGGTCACTGCGGATACCGTCAGACCGGCGATCTTTACCGCCAGTGCCGCAGGCTTTAGGCGTTGCCCGCGGCAGACCTCGCAGGGCGCCACCGCCTGGTATTTCGCGAGTTCCTCACGGGCCCAGGCGGAATCGGTTTCCTTGAAGCGCCGGTCCATGTTCGGGATCAGTCCCTCGAAGGGCTTGGTCGTCTGATAGCGCCGTAACCCGTCATCATAGGTCATGACCACGGGCTCCTTGCCGGTGCCGTATAGAATCGCCTGCTGTACCTTCTCGGACAATTCGCGGAACGGCTTGACCATATTCGCCTTGAAGTGGGCGGCTAGGCTTTCCAAGGTCTGCATATAGTATCTCGAAGAGGAATTAGCCCAAGGCGCGATTGCCCCACTGCGCAGGCTACGCGTGCTATCCGGCACGATCAGCTCGGCGTCGAAATACATCCGCGTCCCCAACCCATCACAGCTCGGACAGGCGCCAAAAGGGTTGTTGAACGAGAACAGCCGGGGCTCAATCTCGTCGATGGTGAAGCCGGAAACCGGACAGGCAAACTTGGCGGAAAAGGTATGCCGCTCGCCATTGCTGGCATCCTCGGCGAACAGCAACCCGTCAGATAGCTCCAGCGCTGTTTCGATCGAGTCCGCCAGACGGGTCTGCAGCCCCTCGCGCACCACCAGCCGGTCAACCACCACTTCGATGTCATGCTTGTATTTCTTGTCCAGCGCCGGAACATCGTCGATTTCCAACATCTCGCCATCGACCTTGACCCGCTGAAAGCCGCGCTTGCGCAATTCAGCCAATTCCTTACGAAACTCGCCCTTGCGGCCCCGTGCGATCGGCGCCAAGAGATATAGACGCGTGCCCTCGGTCAGGGTCAGGATCTTATCAACCATCTGGCTTACGGTTTGGCTTTCAATCGGTAATCCGGTAGTGGGCGAGTAGGGAATACCGATTCGGGCATAGAGGAGACGGAGGTAGTCATAGATCTCGGTTACCGTGCCGACCGTAGACCGCGGATTGCGCGAGGTTGTTTTCTGTTCGATGGAGATCGCCGGCGACAGCCCCTCTATTAGATCGACATCGGGTTTCTGCATCAACTCCAGGAATTGCCGCGCGTAAGCGGACAGGCTCTCGACGTAGCGGCGCTGTCCCTCGGCATAGATCGTATCGAAGGCGAGTGACGATTTTCCGGAGCCACTGAGCCCGGTCATCACGATCAGCTTATTGCGCGGCAGGTCAACGTCGACATTGCGCAAATTATGTTCCCGGGCCCCACGGACGCGGATTGAATTTGTCTTGGTATGGCCGTTCATGACTCTGCTGCTTACCCACCCCGTGGAATTCGATCAATCGTCGCCTAGTCTAATATATGGCGCAGGCGGGACTTCTGACCACTGTCGCAACGCTGTTTGGTGCACTTCTTCTGGGAGTAAATTGTGGACAACTCGACAAGCACCTATATTTCAAGGCCTTGGCATCCATACGCCGGAATAACCGGCGCGACCATCGGTGATTTTGTTCGAACATGTGCTGGTTTGAGGCGTGCTTCCGGCTGGTCTCGCCGTTCCGTATATGGGACAGTATGCTCAAGTAGTCTTTGAACCCTGGGCAGATATAATGGCAGGCAGCGTCAACAAAGTTACTCTCGTCGGTAATCTTGGCCGTGATCCCGAAATCCGTAGCATGCAGGATGGCGGCAAAATCGTGCAGCTCTCAATCGCGACATCGGAAACCTGGCGGGACAAGAACTCCGGCGAACGCCGTGAGCGTACCGAATGGCATCGCGTGGTGATCTTCAATGAACAGCTCGCCAAGATCGCCGAGCAGTATCTTCGCAAGGGCTCATCAGTTTATTTGGAGGGCCAACTACAGACCCGGAAATGGACCGATCAGCAGGGACAGGAAAAATACACCACTGAGATTGTTCTGCAGCGCTATCGCGGTGAATTAACTATGCTCGGCAACCGATCCGATGGATCCCAAGGTAGTGGTGGCAGCGGCTACGATGACTATGGTCGTGGAGATTCCTTCGGCGACGGGCCGTCCGGCGGTTCTTCTGGCGGCGGCGGTGTTAGCGGGCGCGGCCCGGCGTCAGGGGCATCCGGTGGTCCGGATGATCTGGATGACGAAATCCCGTTCTAAGAACCTATTTTGGCCTGCTTTACGTTGTTGCAAGCGCACCGACCCTTCACGCCGGGGGTGTTATGGAGTCGTTTCGTATCGAATGCTCTTCGTGCTCACCGGTTTTCCGGCGGCGGTTTGGGACGGACTTCGCTCGACCGTTCCGATCAGGGAGGTGAAGGCCGGCCAAGATTATCGACGTTAATTTGTAAGGCTTTGAAAATATACCATTTCTCGCGCGCGGACTTGTTGATGCGGGATTGTTCGCACTTGCGAAATATGTTACAAAATGACGACGAATCGCAGCCAGCGTAAAGCAACCAAGGTGCTGGCTGGGTTGGTAGTCAATGCGTCGCACGTTAATGCAACTTACCCGGCTATATCGTGACCGATTTGGATCAACATCTGCCTGACATTGTGCCCGTTTCGATCGAAGACGAGATGGAGCGGTCTTACCTTGCTTACGCGATGAGCGTGATTGTGTCGCGGGCCTTGCCGGACGTGCGCGATGGCCTGAAACCGGTGCACCGGCGTATTCTCTATGCGATGAAGGACGGCGGTTACGACTGGACCAAGCCGTACCGTAAATCGGCGCGCATCGTCGGTGACGTGATGGGTCTTTACCATCCGCATGGCGACTCGGCGATCTATGACACCATGGTCCGCATGGCGCAAGATTTCTCGATGCGCCTGCCGTTGGTTGATGGTCAGGGCAATTTCGGCTCGATGGATGGCGATCCGCCGGCCGCGCATCGTTATACCGAGGCCCGGCTGGCCAAATCGGCTGAGGGATTGCTTCGCGATATTGACAAGGAAACCGTCGACTTCGTGCCGAACTATGACGAAAGCACGATGGAGCCATCGGTATTGCCAGCGGAGTTTCCGAACCTGCTGGTCAATGGTGCCGGCGGCATCGCGGTGGGCATGGCGACCAACATCCCGCCGCATAATCTGGGCGAGGTGGTCGACGCTTGCCTAGCCTATATCGACAACCCCGGTATTACCGTCGAGGAGTTGATGGATTTCGTGCCGGGGCCGGACTTTCCGACCGGTGGCAGCATTCTGGGACGCAGCGGTATTCGTGAGGCTTATCACACCGGTCGCGGCTCGGTAGTGATGCGGGCAAAAGCCGAAATCCAGGAAATCCGCAAGGACCGCTTCGCCGTCGTGGTGACCGAGGTTCCCTATCAGGTGAACAAGGCGCGGATGATGGAGCGGATTGGCGAGATCGTCCGCGACAAGATCATCGAAGGTATTTCCGACCTGCGCGACGAGAGCGACCGCGACGGCGTGCGCGTGGTCATCGAGTTGAAACGTGATGCGGTGCCCGAGGTCGTGTTGAACCAGCTGTATCGCTTTACCGCGATGCAGACCTCTTTCGGTGTCAATATGCTGGCGTTGAACCAGGGCCGGCCGGAGCAGCTCAATCTACGCGATATCATTTTCGCCTTCATCGCGTTCCGCGAACAGGTGATCACCCGACGCACCGCATTTCTGCTTCGCAAGGCGCGGGACCGGGCCCATGTCTTGGCCGGTTTGCTGGTGGCGTTGAACAATATCGATGAGATGATCGCGTTGATCCGAGCCGCCGCCGATGCGCCCGAAGCGCGCATGAAAATGACCGTAAGGGACTGGTCGGCCGAGGGTGTGGCTGACTTTATTGCCATCATCGATGATCCCGGACACGGCGTCGTCGATGGCCGCTACCGGCTTTCCGATGCCCAGGCCCGGGCAATCCTGGAGCTCAGGCTGCAACGGTTGACCGGCATGGAGCGATCCAAGCTGGTGGAAGAGACTCGGGACCTGGCGGAGCACATTTCCGCTTATCTGGAAATCCTGCAGTCCCGCGAGCGGTTACAGGCGGTGATGCGCGAGGAGTTGGGGACGGCAAAGGAAGCCTTCGCAACTCCCAGACGCACGGTTCTGGAAGAGAACGAGTTCGAGCACGACATTGAGGACCTGATCCAACGGGAGGACATGGTCGTTACCGTCAGCCTGAATGGTTATATCAAACGGGTACCGCTATCGACTTATCGGGCGCAACACCGAGGCGGTAAAGGGCGCTCCGGGATGTCGACCCGAGAGGAGGACGTGGTCAACCGGCTGTTCGTCGCCAATACCCATACGCCGATCCTGTTCTTCACCTCGCGCGGCATGGTTTACCAGATGAAGGTCTACCGGTTGCCGCTGGCGACGCCGCAGGCGCGGGGTAAGGCAATGGTCAATCTGCTGCCTTTGCAAGCTGGTGAGTGGATTCAGACCGTCATGCCGATGCCAGTCGAAGAAGAGAGTTGGGCGGATCTGCACATTATGTTCGCCACCTCGGGTGGGACCGTGCGGCGGAACGCCTTGTCGGATTTCACCCGGATTATGCGTAACGGTAAAATCGCCATGAAGCTGGTGGACGGTGAGCAATTGATCAGCGTGCAGCCCTGCAGCGCTGATAACGACGTCTTGCTGGCTACACGGGGAGGCAAGGCGATCCGCTTCCAAGTCTCCGATGTGCGGGTTTTCCGGGGGCGCGACTCGATGGGTGTGCGCGGGGTCAAGTTGGCCAAGGAGGATTCCGTCGTCTCGATGTCGATCCTGCGCCATGTGGACTATCAGGACGTCCCGGGCACTGATCAGCATGAGCGCGAGGTCTACCTTCGCCAGACCGCCCATTTGCGGCGCGTCACCGGCGACGGCAATGGTAATGGCGAGGAGATGGAGCCACCGATATTCCGGTTAGATGAGGAGCGCTTGGCCCGATTGGGCGCCGAGGAGGAGTTTATCCTTACGGTAACCACGAACGGTGTTGGCAAGCGAACCTCGGCGCATGAGTATCGGGTCACCAATCGCGGCGGGCAGGGAATCTGGAACCTCGATCTGACCGACAAGGCCGGTGATGTGGTCTCGGCTTTCCCGGTCAATCATTCCGACGAGATTATGTTGGTCACTGATTCTGGACAGTTAATCCGTTGTGCGGTCGATGAAATTGGCATCAAGGGCCGTCGCACCCAAGGAGTTTGGGTGTTTCGGGTCAGTGATGACGAGCATGTGGTCTCGGTTAGCCTGATTGGCGAGGGTGCCGGGCAGGACGACGGCGATGGTGCGGGCGAACCCGATGCCGACACACCGAACGACAACGTGCCGGATAACGACCCACCGGGCGATGGACCTGCCGATAAGGCCGGCGATGCGGATGGCGGCGACGCCGATGCGCAAACCTGACGCTCAAGCGAAGAATAGCATTGGACCAATCGGAGGCTGACATGCGTATCGGTGTCTATCCAGGCACGTTCGACCCGATCACGAACGGACATATCGACATCATTAGAAGAGCCAGCAAGATGGTGGACCGGCTGCTGATTGGCGCCGCCCAAAATCCTGGCAAAAATCCGATGTTCAGCCTCGAGGAACGAACCGAGATGGTATGCGATGAAATCGACGCCATTCAAGAAACTAATAAAAAACAGGGACATCATTGCGACATTGAGGTGACGTCCTTCGGCAATCTGTTGATGCATTTCGCCGAACAGAACGACGCACAATTTATCATCCGCGGTTTGCGCGCGGTGTCCGACTTTGAGTATGAGTTCCAGATGGTTGGCATGAACGCGCGGCTGAACCCGAATATCGAGACGGTGTTTCTGATGTCGTCGGAGCGCCACCAGTTTATTTCGTCGCGATTGGTCAAGGAAATCGCCGTGTTGGGCGGAGAAATAAAGGAATTCGTCTCGCCTCGGGTGGAAGCCCGGATGATGACTGCGATCGGCCAGAAAAAATGACGGAATAATAGCCTTTCACCAGGTTGACCGGGCGACCCACATTCCCTAGGGTCCGGCCCGCGTGGGCGCGTAGCTCAGTTGGTAGAGCAGCTGACTTTTAATCCGCTGGCCACAGGTTCGAGTCCTGTCGCGCCCACCAATGATTTCAATAACTTAGCAGGGAGTCGGGGAAAAAGGTAGGATAGTCGATCCGAAAGGTTAGCCTAATTTATTCCTGTTTAGTCCGTATCGATCAGCCGAATTGCGCGCCGTTGCGCGCTTCTTCTGATCATGTGATTCGGTGTAATGCTTGACCATCGCCACGCTCTTATGACTGGTCACCGCGGCGATCGTCTTAGCGTCGCCCCCCGGCGCCACCTTTGGCGTCGCATCCAGGACGTTAGTCAGGGGCAATGTTCTGGAACAAATACGATGGCACCGGTTTTGTTCTGTCGGATATATCCGTCCACGCGGGTCCAGTCGGTGCCCCATAGGCCATGGTCGATACCCCAGACGTCAAAAACGCGGGCCAGCGGGTCCCAGATATCCGAGTAAGGGAAACCGGCGTGGGAAAGCGTGCGTGCAGGCGAAGCCTATTGACGCCGAATCTGCCCCCTAGCCCTTGCGTAGACGGTATTCTCCCTTTGAGGAGCCGCTATAGGTGTAGCGGCCGTCAAAGTTCGCCTCGGACGGGTGCGGTTAGTCGCCCATAGTCCTCATGCAAGCGGTTGCGCGTGACACCCTTGGTAACTTCTTTTATGTAAATGGTCGCCCAGAAAATTATATCAAATTTGCGAGTCATAAATGGCGGCTACCCCGGAAGAGGCATTACTTGACGCGATCAATGCCGCTGGTTCTTTAAAACTAAAAAAATTTAGAGACACGATGCATTTACCAATGCATCAAATAGGCATGCCCAAAGGCTTCCCCCCCATCTACCTCACCGAGGAAGATGTGCCCGAGCATCGCGACGAGGGCTGGAAAAAAACAAACCCAGAATGGGTTGGGAGTAGTGTAAAAATAATCTCGCACAAAATTATTGTTCGTTCTGAAAGCAAGGTGGCCTTCTTGATGAAAGCGGCGCGTTACTATTCCAACGGAGAACTGATGCAAACGTTTGAGGCAATCATCACCGTTGCGGAACGTGACGGCGATTGGCGTCTGATAAGCCGAAACCCTTTCAACATTGTAAAAGTGGGAAGAAATTAAAGGCCGGTGCAGAGCCTATTGGGGATTAAGGTGGCGCAATTCGAGCGTCGGGTTCGGCGCCTTTTGCCGATCGATCTCGAACAGCATCAGTTCGATCCGATCCTCTCATTCGCCTAGAACTTGGGCACCGGAGCGCTACAGGGATCGACGCTTCGGAAGAAGAATCTTCGCTATTCCAGCGATCACCGCCCAGGCCTCGCCAAAGTCCGCCTGAGCGTGACCCGCCGGGTGCGCCAAGGGCACGCGCCTCTTGCGGGCTCATCCGGCGACGATGGATATGGCCCCGCACCATCGTATACCCGCGAACCGCAATGCATTCTTGATCGAGGGGGTGCGTGGTTACATGATGGCGATCGAGGTTGCGCGATCGATCTCACGGCCGGGGAATCGCGGAACAGTTCCGTCGTAACCAATCTGCGAAAACCGACAATTTTTTCGCCTTTGCAAATCGCTTACGGCCCGACTCCGTTCGGTTTAACAAAGTGAAAGCAACCCCAAACCATGTGGCCATTCTCGCCGCCGTCCACCCAGTACTGCATGCCGTTGCCGATTTTTTTGAGGAAAGCCTCGCTGATCTCCTGCTTGAGCTCCTCGTGGCGGTCCCGGGTTTCGGCGACGATGGTTCGGTAGTTGGTGAGAAAGTCTTCCGTCCGATCGACGTAGCCACGATCGATGAAGCCGGCGGCCTTCGCATCGGCGAGGTAACCGGCGACGGTACCGAATGACACGAGGTTGGCCCGATCGAGCATGGGCTGGAGGACCTCCACTGGGGCGGACTCGGTGGCCATCGGGTCAGCGAAGATGAACTCACCGCCGGGCTTGAGGATGCGAAAGACCTCCCGCATCAGCTTTGCCCGGTCACCGCAATGCAGAAATGCTTCCTGAGACCAAGCTATGTCCGCCTGTGCGTCGTCCAACGGGATATCTTCGTAGTTTCCTTCCAGAGGTTTAATTTTTTCAGCGAGTCCCGCCCTTTGGTTAGTCTTGGCCATTTCCTCAAGCTCAAGCGCACTGGCGTTGAGTGCGATTCCGTTGCAACCGTAATCGGTAACGAGCTGGCGTAGCGGGCCGCCAAAGCCGGAGCCGAGGTCGATCACCGTTGACCCCGGTCCCAAGGTGTCCAGACGATTGGCAAGGTAGGTCACGGCGGCGCGGGCGGCTTCGGGGATGCCGATGCCGGGTTCGTCGTAGATGCCGACATGGATGCTTTCGCCGCCCCAGATTCGCCGATAGTAATTGTCGGTATCCGAGCTGTTGTAGTAATCGACGCTACGCTGAATGGCCTCGTCGGTCTTGTCGGGCATCACGGAATTCCTCGCTGTAAACCAACATTCCCCAAGCGGAACGCAATGTGGCCTATTCTGTCGATGATGCGCGATCCGATCAAGGTTTTTGGGATGCGCCTCACTGGTGCTTCGGCGGCGGTCGCTCCTTTGCCCGACGTTCTTACAGGGACAGCCGTTCCAACAGTTTTGCTATTGTTAATCGATTGTTCACTGTCGTTTAAACTTGCAGATATTCCTAGGAACGAGGGGGCGGGGGGCTTCGTCGATGATAGGAATGCTCTAAACAGCAGTGCTTGAGCCCGGAAGTCGAATTGAGGAAGCCGGATCCATCAACTTCCTCGCGGATACATCTTCCTATGGCGTACTGATTCAGAGGGCCGTAGGTTTGAGTCCTACTGCGCCCACCAAAATTTTCAATTAAATCAATATATTGTACGGCATCTCGCTTGCGTTTGCGAAATGCCGACTGATCACAGTCACAGCACAGTCACAAAGTGATTGAAGTCAGAAACCAGCCTGGCGCGTGATTTCAGTACGTCTGACAACCTTCCCTGAATGCCATTTTCAGAATCCTTCCCTCCATTGAAAACCTTGGACGCGCGGGCGCAATATATACAGCTATGCCGCCGTCAGCGTCCCGGCCTTGGGGGGCACGGCGATGCAAAGCCATGCCCCTAGCCGAGGCAACGCCTTGGGCCTGCCGGCCCAACCCATGCAGTTTTTAGAACAGGCTGAGGCTTTCCCTGCTTATCCCTCTACGAACCAGCCCATCCGCCGCAAGCGCCAACCGCTCAGACAGGACTCAACCACATAGGAAAGGACCCACGCGCCTACCCCCATCAGGCCACCGTTCAGGTCGGGGTAACCCAGGCTGATAGAACCGGCCGCCACCGCCGTCACCACACGTAGCACGCCGGCGATAGCGAGCGAGGTGGTTGTCCGCGCCTTCGCCAACAGGCCACGGAATAACGCCGCGCAAGCCCAGAAAGCCGCCATGGTGAACGCGGCCCCCACCGCGGGCTCGCAATAGGCCGTCAGTTCCGGCGTTAGTCCCATGATGTCGCGCAGGATTTTATCGCGAAGCGGCGTCTGAAACAGCACCAGCGCGAGCACCATGAATCCGGTAATCAATTGCGCCATGAACACGAACATCACCCCAACGTCTTCCCGCCGGGTAACCAGGGCCTGCGCCGCTTGAGCCAGGTTGCGCATAGGCGCCATCAGTAATGACACCAGCCCATGGATTATACCGAACGCGGCGATAGCCAGTTCTGCGTCGTTCAAACGACCGAGATACAGATTGATCGCAAAAATCACGCCCATCTCGGCGGATGAATTAATGATTAGTGGCCAGGAAAATCGCCAGTAGCCGGCGAAAGTGTCGTAGGTCTGACGGTCCGCTGGCAGCGCCACCAGACACTTCCACGCGAAAAGCCAAGCAAAAACTGTCTCCGAAGCCATACAAAAAACTAGCGCGGCCGAGCCCACCGCTGCTCCTTCAAGCCAGAAGGGCAGGAAGATCAGAGACAGCCCCAACGAGGATAGGCGGACCAACGTGCTCCAAGTGATAATGAGGGTTTTGCGGTTCAGCATCAGCAGCGCAAACGCGGTTCCACGCAGCAGCAAAACCGGCGCGCTCAGTGCCAGCATTCCGGTCGCCCAGCGGGCCTCGATCTGGCCTTGCGGGCTGAGACCGAACCAATTACCGAAAATCTCGTTGCCAGCACTCGTAAACACTGCGATCAGGGCAATAGTCCACGGAACGGAAAGCACTGCTGCCGTAAAGCCGATGACCCGGCGCAGGTCGGCCCGGCTCTTCAGATAGGAAAGGCTCAGCGCAACGATGACTTCGGTCGCGCTGGTGATGGCGAAGTAGAAGGTAAAGGCCGCATTGAACGCCGCAAGGGTTATATCGGGCGTTGCCGTTCGGGCGAGAAAAGCATGGATTGCCGACTTGGAGATCATGTTGAGTTCGACCATCAACACCAGCGGCGCGAAGAACGCATAACAGTCCGCGAGTCGCAAATGCCGTCGGCTCATTGCTGATATCGATTGAGCTTGAGCCATACTGTTTGGTGTTCTCCGTTCCGGTTCCCCCATCCGCCACCACTCCGAGCCCCAGATGCTATCCGTTGCCTGTGCTTCACTTAAAATGGCTTTTTGAGCATGTTTTATGGTGGGGAATGGAAAGAGGGCTAAGTTATTTATTAAATGATTGCGAGAGATATTATTCCGTAGAGTCCGCTGGTAAAGTGCATGGTTGTTTCAAGCGCCGTACTATGATCTTGGTTATGGCGAGGTAGACAAAGGCGGTGCGGTTCTTGCCAGCGTCTCGAAGTCACGGGCAAGCTTTCGGTTACGCGATAATGACCTGATAAACGGGGGACATCATAAGAACTTTGATCTGTGGTGGCGAATGGTGCCGGGGCCCCGCACAGTCGAATGAAGAGTTTGGCCTAGGACGACTCATCGGCCTGAACAAAGCGGAAAGAATTTAAGATGGCGACGGAAAAAGCATCGCGCATCCATCTGACAGCGGCGGAAGGCCAAGCGTTGGGAGAGGTCGCCATGCGGGGCGCCGGCTATGATGGGGACGAAGCCCGCATTCTGGCGCTTCACGTCATGGACGCCGCGCTCTGTGGTTACGAATATTCTGGACTGCCGAAATTGCTGAATATCGTCGACGATCCCCTATTCAGGGCACCGCGTCGGCCCTTCTCCATCGTTAAGGATTCTGGCGCCGCTGTTTTGCTCGACGGTGGCAACAATACCGGCATGATTGCCCTCCACCGGGCTGCGGAAACCGCGATCGAACGAGCGACCACGCACGGCCTGACGCTCGTCTGTCTCGCCAACAGCTGGATGAGCGGGCGCAGTGCCCATTATTGTGAAATGATCGCGCGTGCCGGTCTCGTTGTCATCCACACGGTCGCCGCCCCTGAGTTGGTGGCCCCCTTCGGCGGTACCCGCGCGGCGCTGGGAACCAACCCTATCGCCTTCGGCTTCCCGACGGCGGACGAGCCATTGGTTATCGATATGGGTACGTCCGCCTTCATGGGCACCGACTTGCAATTCCGCGACCGGCTGGGTGCGCGAATTCCGGACGGGGTGGCGCTTGATCTCGACGGCGTTCCCACGACGGACGCGGGTGCGGCGATGCGCGGCGCGTTGTTGCCGTTCGGCGGACCGGACGGCGGATACAAGGGCTTTGGCCTCTCGCTTGCCATGGACGCCTTGGGCGCGCTTGCCGCCGGGATCAGGCCGAAAGACTCCATCTCCGGCTACATGTTTCTCGCTTTCAAGCCCGACCTGTTTCAGCCGATGGATGATTATCGCCGCGAAATCACCAAACGTACCGAAACGATCAAGGCGACGCCCCGGATGGAGGATGTCCAGGAAATCCGCATCCCTGGTGAGCGCGGGCAGGCCGAACGTCGTCGCCGCCTGATTGAGGGGATTGAGATTGACACCGAGATTTTCGACGCTCTGAACAATCTTGCCCGAGGTCATCTGGATCACGGTGGCTGAAAGGGTGCAGTCAAATCTTGGTGTGATGTACGACAACGGCCGGGCGGTGAAGCGGCGATTATTATCCTATGAAGATACGGTAAACCACCGGCAGCCTAACCGACGAGCTATCGCGGTCCTCGTGGGAACGGACACTTGGGTGGGAAGTTATGTGAGCGATCTTGATTGCATTGATTGCATTGGTTGCGCTGATGCTGAACGCGGGACCGGCGGTGGTTTGAGGAATTGATTCTTCAATGTCGAGGGAGGGGCGGCTCTTGAACACCAACCAACAATGGATTCTGGCGCGTACGCCACCGTGTGGGTTGCCGGTAGCGGACGATTTCACTTGGCGGGAGGGGCCGGTGCCGGACCCGGGACCGGGCCAGTTGCTCGCTCGTACCATCTATCTGTCGCTCGATCCCTACCAATGGGGCCGGCGTCGGCGCGGCGAGGAAAAGCCGGGCGAGGTGTGCCACGGCCGGACGGTTAGTCAAATCCTTAAGAGCAACTTACCGGATTACGCCGAAGGCGATTTCATCTTCAACACCAATGGTTGGTGCAGGCATGGGCTGACCGGTGAGGGGGTGTCCGTCTTCAGCTACATGTTTCCGCGTAAGCTGGATCTGGCGGTCGCCCCGATCTCTACTGCGGTCGGCGTGTTGGGAATGTTGGGGTTGACAGCATATTCCGGCCTGGTGGTGCAATGTCAGCCGCACGCTGGCGAGACCGTGGTGGTTTCTGCGGCCTCTGGTGGTGTCGGTCAGGTGGTCGGCCAGATCGCAAAGATCCTGGGTTGCCGGGTAGTCGGCGTCGCTGGACGGGAGGAAAAATGTGCCTTTGTGACCGGCGAGTTGGGCTTCGACGCCTGCGTATCGCACTTGGGCAGTGACCTCGTCGGCGATCTCCGAGCGGCTTGTCCGGATGGCATCGACATCTACTTCGAAAATGTCGGTGGCAAGACCTTCGAAGCGGTTTTGGGGTTGCTGAACAAAGGTGCGCGAATTACCCGCTGCGGCCTGATCTCGCAATATGGCAACACCAGCAGCCGCGATCCGGGTGAGGCCTGGCTCGAGACCGGCCAATCCGTCTTCGAGCGCCTGGGGTGTGGCGTCTTCCCGCTAGTGGTGCGTGAATTCGTCGCTGACCACCAGGACACCTTCCTCGCGTGCATGGCCGAATGGCTGCAGGACGGCCGGGTCACCTACCGAGAAGATATCCGTGCCGGCCTGGAAACTGCCCCCAAGGTTTTTCGAGAAATGTTGGAGGGCGGCAATTTCGGGAAGACTCTGATACGGGTCTCACCCGATTCGACCCGAGGAAGCGAGGGGTGCGCCGGCGGTTTCGTTCATTAGGCTTGGTGGCCAAGGTATCAATATCTTAGGTTATTTGCGTTTAAATGTCTTTGAATTCCTCATGTTAGCGTCGTCACGCGAATGTGTCCGATGCAAGAAAGTTGCTGTTGAGACTTATCCGAGAGACACTTTTCCAGCTGGACGAACTTCCGGTGGGAATCACGGTTAAACCATGAAAATCACGGTATACGGCGCCGGGGCGATAGGCGGGCATTTAGGCGCAATGATGAGCCGGAAAGGTTACGATGTCAGCCTCATCGCCCGAGGTCCTCATCTGGAAGCGATGCGAGCGAACGGCCTTAAACAGATCACACGAGACGCGGAATTCGTCACACACCCACGGGTGACGGACGACCCGTCGACCTTGGGGCCACAGGATTACGTGGTTATGTCGTTGAAATCGTATCAGGCGCCTGGGGTCGTGGAAGCGATGCAACCATTGCTAGGCCCGGATACGACGGTTGCGACGGCGATGAATGGAGTCCCCTGGTGGTATTTCTACAAACTTCCCGGCAAGTGGGAGAACTATCGGGTTAAATCGGTAGACCCAGACGACAAGCAGTGGAACCAAATTGGCCCAGAGCGGGCCATAGGCTGCATCACCTATGTCGCCAGCGAAGTCATTGAGCCGGGTGTGGTGAAGTCAGCCAGTACCTCGTTTCGATATCAAATCGGCGAACCGGACGGTTCAGAATCGGAACGCTGCAAGCGTTTCCAAGCAATAGTTGAGGCGTCTGGCATTACCTGTCAGATCAGGCCGGAAATACGCAAGGATATCTGGGTCAAGCTAATGGGAAATGTCTCTTACAACCCGACCAGTGCTCTGACGCTTGCTCAAACGGGGGCTATGGTCGACGACCCTCGGATGGATGCGTTACTACGCCGACTGATGGCGGAAGTGATTTCAATTGGCGTGGCGTTAGGCGCAGACCCTGGGGACCAAATTGACGCGCGGATTAAATCGACGCGTGATGGCGCTGGCTTTCACAAGACTTCGATGTTGCAAGATCTGGAGCGTGGCCGACCAATGGAAATAATGCCTATCGTCGGTGCTGCGGCGGAATTGGCGGAACTAGCCGGGGTGAGCACGCCAACGATCGATACGTTGCTAGCCCTGGTCAAGTTACGCGCTCAGATGACAGGACAGCTACCCAGCGCATCGGCTTTCGACATTAAATGAACGCTAGTCCATTCAGACAATCTCGGCCACGACTATCCTTCTTCTTTGACGGCCCTGCTTGCATGCACATGGTCGAAATATCACCAAGGCATCAAAGTCCAAACATTGCCGCAACCCGGCGAGAGTTCAATCATTCAACAGCCTAAGCAGCCTGGGAGGTGGTTCGCAAATCCGCAGCCTCGGCCATCGGCTTGGTTCCCGACTTGGTTCCGGCCCCGGCTTGAAGGACCGGCCCATTGCCGACATCTCTGTTGAGGGCTATATCCACCCTGGTGCAGCGGCTTATCGAGACGAATGGGAATCATTCGTCTCGATAAGCCGCTGCACCAAATTAATAGGTTAGCGGACTAATTCAGGCGACGGATCGGGCCCGATCCGGTTCACTCAAACCACTAGGGTTTGATGCTGAGTGTGGCAAGGGATGTCGCGAGACGGGATTGATCAACGTGGCGAATAAAAAGAAAAACCGACGCAATACTCATCCGCGCCGAACGCTATTCGGGAGGCTTCGGGCTTACTTGCTCGCGGGTATACTAGTTACCGCACCCATCGGCATTACGCTCTGGATGACCTGGGGCATCATCGCCTTTTTCGACCATCAAGTGATGCCGTTTGTTCCAGCGCATTACAATCCAGAAAATTATTTACCGATCCCGCTGCCCGGCCTTGGGTTGATGTTGGCGCTTATCATACTGATCCTGATTGGCTGGCTAGCTGCCGGACTCATGGGCCGTTGGCTGGTTAAGCTTACCGAGCAAGTCATGGCTAGGATGCCGATCGTGCGCAATGTCCATAGCGCGGTTAAGCAGATCATGGAGACCGTTCTGGCGCAGAACGCCAACGCATTCCGCCATGTGGTTCTGGTTGAATACCCGCGCCGTGGCATCTGGACCATGGGCTTCGTCACTGGCACGACTGTCGGCGAAGTGCAGCATGTGGTCGATGCCGAATTGGTCAATGTCTTCGTACCGACGACGCCTAACCCGACCTCAGGATTTTTACTCTTCGTGCCGAAGAAGGATCTTTACTATCTTAGCATGACCTCGGAAGAAGGCTTCAAGATGCTCATCTCGACCGGCATTGTCACCCCAACCGACCGTCGTTCAGCCGAGCGTCAGGCAATGCATATGATCCAGGCTGACAATGACGCACAGGCCGAACGTTATGATATGCCGGCGCAGGTTTTGGATGGAGGTGAGGTCAACACTCGGTCGGGTGTAATGTCCAGCGCCCCCTTGAGTGTTCCGGATTCTGGGTTGGGTTCTGAGGCCCAATCTAGAGCCGAAACTGCGGCCGGAGCTGATCTGGGGGACGCGGCCGATACGACGGGCAATGCGGACAAAACCAAGGCGGTTCGTTCGGTCAACCGCTCTTGAGGAATTGCACGGCTGCATCACGCTCGAAGAGGTAGAGCAGAACCCGTAATGCCTGACCCCGCTCGGACACCAAATCGGGATCTCTATTGAGGATCAGCCGGGCATCGTCGCGTGCGATCTCCAACAAGTCTCCATGTACCGTCAGATCGGCCACCCGGAATGATGGCAGGCCACTCTGCCGGGTGCCGAGAACTTCACCGGACCCTCGTAACCGTAAGTCCTCCTCGGCGATCCGGAAACCATCTTCGGTTTCGCGTAATACTTTGAGGCGGGCGCGCGCGGTCTCGCCCAGGGGCGTGTGGTAAAGCAGCAGACAGGAGGAAGCGCTGACGCCTCGGCCGACCCGGCCGCGTAATTGATGCAGTTGCGCTAGACCAAAGCGCTCGGCGTGTTCGATCACCATGATGGTTGCCTCCGGCACATCGACGCCAACCTCGATCACCGTGGTGGCGACCAGGATGTCGATCTCACCTGACTTGAAGGCCTCCATTACGGCGTCTTTCTCGGTTGGCTTCATCCGTCCGTGCACCAGCCCGACGCGGGGCCCAAAGATCGTGGCGAGGTGGTGGTGGCGTTCTTCGGCAGCGGCGGCGTCGATCAGCTCCGACTCCTCCACCAAGGGACAAACCCAATAGGCTCTGGCGCCGTTTTCGACGCTCCGGCCGACCGCGGCCACAACCTCGTCTAATCGCGATGCGGGAATCGCACGGGTAGTGATCGGTTGGCGACCCGGTGGCTTTTCGGTCAGCCGCGAGACATCCAGATCACCATAGGCAGTCATTGCTAGGGTCCGGGGGATCGGCGTCGCGGTCATTACCAGCATGTCGATACCGGCGCCCTTGTCGCTGAAGGCCACGCGCTGATGAACGCCGAAACGATGCTGCTCATCGACCACGGCAAAGGCCAGGTCGTGAAAATTCACATCCTGCTGAAACAAGGCATGGGTGCCGACGAGCACATGAATTTCACCGGCTGCCAGATCGGCGAGGAGAGCCTCGCGCGCCCGGCCCTTGTCCCGACCGGTCAGCACCGCGATGCGTAAACCCAACGCCTCCGCGAGAGGCGAGATGGTTTGAAAATGCTGGCGCGCTAGGATTTCCGTCGGCGCCATCAAGGCCGTCTGGTATCCGGCCTCGATGGCGCCAAGCATGGCTAGAAAGGCGACGATGGTCTTACCGCTGCCAACATCGCCTTGCAGCAAGCGAAGCATGCGCGCGCTCTCGGCCATGTCGGCGGAGATTTCAGCCAAGGCCATCCGCTGGGCGCCGGTGAGTTGATAAGGTAGGGCCTTTTCCGCCCGCTCGAACAGCGCACCATCGCACTCGATCGAACGCCCCTTTCGCCGTTTCTGGTGCTGGCGGACCATCGCCAAGGCGAGTTGGTTAGCCAATAGTTCGTCATAGGCTAGGCGCCGGCGCGTCGGGGCTAGTAGAGACAATGCCTCGTGGGTCGCCGGGGCATGGGCTACTCGCAGGCTTTCGTTCCACGGCGGCCAGCCCTCTCTGGCCAACAGCGCCGTGTCGCTCCATTCCGGCATCATTGGCAGTCGGGCTATCGCGCCATCAATCGTCCGGCGCAGAATCTTAGGGAGCAGACCTTGAGTGAGGGGGTAAATCGGCTCCAGCGCTTGGATGCCCTCGACCTGGTCCGGTGTGATCATGTGATCGGGATGTGGCATCTGATAGCTGTTGTTGTAATGCTCAACCTTGCCGCTGACTACACGGGTGGTGCCGAGCGGCAACAATTGCATCAGGTAATCGCCCTTAGCGTTAAAGAAAATCAACTCCAACATACCGCTCTCGTCCGAGCAAAGAACGACATAGGGCCGGCGTCGATTGGGCGGAGCGCGGTGCTCTACCACGTTAACGGTGATTGTGCAGACCACTCCATGCGGCGCATCGGCGATCTGCGGCGAGAACCGTCGGTCAATCACGCCGGATGGCAACAACCAAAGGAGGTCGACGATATGCGGGCCGGCCACTGTTTCCAGAAGTTTGCTCAATCGGGGGCCAACGCCCTGCAGACGGGACGTTTCAGTAAAGAGTGGGAACAGAATTTCCGGGCGCATTGTTGAATCAAATGAGTGGAGCAGGGTATGAAAAAACAGGGTGACGTTTGGCTGCTGTTGGGAACCGCCGCCCCGATCATCATATCAATGTTTTCCCCATCGGTGGATAGGGAAAAGTGGCTCTGAAGACTTCGATGGAACCGTGCCAATCCCGGGGCAATGCGGCCTGACAATACGTTGGTTTACGTTCGCGCACGGCGGCGTGAAAGGTTTCCATAATGAACTGCCGGTCGTAGGTATCTAAAATCGTGCTTGTCAGACGACTGGTGACATCACGTCCGACGAGGTGAGCGTTGCTGGTTCCTACGAGTCAAAATTTGTAATCCAATTCATCCGCTCCGGGCAGGACTTCTAATAAAAAAAACCACGGTAAGAACTTGCGATTAATATCGATTAGATCAATATCGGCAGGAGACGAAAATTGCTCTTTCGCGGTCAACGTCCGCCAATAGTAGTCAAGTTTGCGCACCAACGACTTGGAGGGACGGTCCTGCTACTCTATACGATGGGCGAACAGATATCTGAGGCGGCTGAAAGAGCTACCAATCATGGGTTAAGTTCTTCCGAAGTCTGCTTCAGCTTGAACGAAGAAAGATAGAGGCGCAAGGCTATCCCGGGCCCAATCACGGGGGTTAAATTTTCATGGTTGTACCAGTCTGAAAACCGTCGAAAAACTATAACCAGTTGGTTGGTGCTCAACGTGACCGAAGTCTGGGGATCGGGTTTTCTACAGCCGGGACCCCTCCACTGATCGTTGGATACGGAGACAGGCAATGACCGGCGAATTGGCCGACCGTCGAAAAAAATTAGTGTACCGGAGTGCCTATACCGGCACCAAGGAAACCGATTTGCTTCTCGGCAATTTCGCGCGCCGGCACATCGCTAGCCTTACTGAGCGCCAATTGGACATCTATGAGGCCTTGCTGGAGATAGAGGACCCAAGGCTGTACAAGTGGATTACTGGCATGGAAGTGGCGCCGGCGGAATACCAAAGCGACGTTCTAGAACTAATTTGTGACTTTAAGTTTGTAGGGTAAGTTATTGACAATAAATTCTATTGAATCGTTTGTTCTTCCTGAAGCTCGAATCTCTACGGCGCCGGAGGGCTGGGATGCGTACGTGCTTGGTCGACTGGCAGGCGAGCATGGGCGGTTGGTGCATGTTTGCCGTGACGATACCCGCCTGGACGCACTTGAGCGCTGTCTCGGTTTCTTCGCCCCCGAACTAAACGTTATCAAGTTACCGGCGTGGGATTGCCTGCCCTATGACCGGGTCTCTCCAAACGGCGAGATTGTCAGCCAACGTCTGGAGGGTCTGGCCCGGCTTGGCGAGATCAGTAAGGATCGGGATTTCGTCCTGCTGACGACGGTCAACGCGGTTTTGCAGCGTCTCCCGCCTCGGACCTTCTTCGAGGGTAGTTCCCTGACCCTGCAGGTCGGCGCCAGCCACCCTCTGGACAGTCTCCTAGCGTTCCTGGAAGGCAATGGCTATGGACGGACAGGGACCGTCCGGGAGGCCGGTGAATACGCTGTGCGCGGCGGGATTATTGATGTTTTCCCTTCGGGGTCCTCGGACCCGCTTCGCCTGGATTATTTTGGTGATGAGCTGGAAGGTATTCGCAACTTTGACCCGGTTACTCAGCGAACGGTCGGTAAGGTCCTGCAGGCCCGTTTGCGGCCCGTCGCCGAAGCCTTGCTTGATGAGGCCGGGATGCAGCGTTTTCGCAGCGGTTACCGCTCAAGCTTCGGCACCGATGTTCTGAATGACCCGCTTTACGCCTCGATAACTGAGGGACGCCAGCATGTCGGCATGGAGCATTGGCTGCCATTATTCCACACGACTCTGGAAACTGTCTTCGATCACGCGCCGGAGGCGGCGGTCAGTTTCGATAATGGGACCGATGGGGTCGCCACGACACGCTTTGAATTGATTTCCGAATATTACGAGGCGCGCCGGGTCCTGCACGAAAGAGGAACCAAGGATGGTGGATCGATTTACCGCCCTCTGCCGCCGGATTCCCTTTATCTCGGACGGTCCGAATGGGAGGGTTTGTTATCCGAGCGGTCGAGCTATCGGCTGTTTCCCTTCGACGTTCCTGATTTGGATGCGGCCACGGGGATCAGAACCACCGCCGGGGGCGCCGCGCCGGGGGTAAGTTTCGCCGAGGCGCGGGCCCGTGACGGCACGAATCTTTACGACGCCGTGCGTGATGTGATCGCCAAGACGCGGGACGCCGGCACTCGGGTGATCGTCTCGGGTTATTCCAACGGCTCGCGCGATCGTCTGGCCAGTCTGCTTCGCGAGCACGGGACCGAGCCGATCGAGACTGTTGACGCTTTCGATGCTGTACAAGGGTTACCGGCGGGAACCGTCGCGGCGGTCACCTTGCCGATCGAGCGCGGGTTCGCCGCCGAGGGAATTTTGGTCATCGCCGAGCCGGATATTCTCGGCGAACGTCTGGCCCGCCCGTCACGCCGCCGGCGCCGGCGGGGCGAGGAATTTTTGCAAGAGGTTTCGGCGCTCAGTGAGGGCGACTACGTGGTGCACGCCGAACATGGGATTGGCCAATATGTCGGCCTTGAAACGCTGAAAATCGGCGGCGCACCGCATGACTGTCTGCGACTGATCTATTCCGGTGGTGACAAGCTGTTTCTGCCGGTTGAAAACATCGACATGCTGTCGCGCTATGGATCGCAGGAGTCCAAGGCTGTGCTTGACAAGCTCGGCGGGGTCGCCTGGCAGGCCCGCAAGGCGCGGGTCAAGAAGCGGTTGCGCGACATGGCCGACCAGTTGATCCGGATAGCCGCCGAGCGTGAGGTTAGAACCACCGAAAGCATCATCCCGCCGCCGGGTCTCTATGACGAATTCTGTGCCAAGTTTCCTTATAACGAGACCGACGATCAGCTCCGCGCTATCGATGAAACCCTCGGCGATATCGCACGGGGCCGGCCCATGGACCGACTGATTTGTGGCGATGTCGGTTTCGGCAAGACCGAGGTGGCGCTCAGAGCGGCGATGGTGGTGGCCATGCAGGGCTTTCAGGTAGCGGTAGTGGCGCCGACGACGTTGCTCTGCAGGCAGCATTTCAGGGTTTTCAAGGAGCGTTTCGCCGGCCTGCCGTTGCGGATACGGCAGGTCTCGCGGTTGGTAGGCGCCGCCGAGGCGAACGAGGTTAAGCGTGACCTTAAGGCCGGTGACTGCAGCATTGTCATCGGAACGCACGCGTTGCTTTCGAAATCGGTTGAGTTCAATAACCTCGGCATGTTGATCGTTGACGAGGAACAGCATTTCGGCGTTGCCCAAAAGGAACGCCTGAAGGATCTGCGATCAGATATCCACGTTCTGACGCTGACCGCCACACCAATCCCGCGGACCCTACAACTGGCGCTTTCCGGAGTGCGCGATCTATCGCTGATCGCGACGCCGCCGGTTGATCGGCTGTCTATCCGCACCTTTGTGATGCCCTATGACGGCATGGTGATTCGTGAGGCGATTCAACGCGAGCGAAACCGGGGCGGGCAGACTTTTTATGTTTGCCCGAGGATCGAGGATATGGCCCGGGTCTATGACCGGCTCACCAAATTGGTGCCGGATGCAAAGGTCGCCGCCGCGCATGGTCAAATGGCCGCTAGCGAACTAGAGAGAGTGATGACGGGGTTCTGCGACAGCGCCTTTGATGTTCTGTTGAGTACCAACATCATCGAATCCGGTCTTGATATCCCGAGTGCCAACACCATCATTCTGCACCGCGCCGACATGTTTGGCCTGGCCCAACTTTATCAACTCAGGGGCCGCGTCGGCCGTTCAAAAATCCGTGCCTATGCCTATCTGACCACTCATCCGGGCAAGGTGCTCAACCCAAGCGCTAAACGTCGCCTTGAAGTTATGCAAACGCTCGATAGCCTCGGCGCTGGCTTTAGTCTGGCCAGCCACGACATGGATATCCGTGGCGCCGGAAACCTGCTGGGCGAGGAGCAGTCCGGCCAGGTCAAGGAGGTCGGCATCGAGCTTTATCAGCACATGCTGCAGGAAGCCGTACGGACCGCCCGCGAGGATGGCTTTGCCACCGAGGAGGCGGAGGAGCAATGGACGCCGCAGATCGGCCTGGGGATGCCGGTTTTCATTCCCGATGCCTATGTGCCGGATCTGACGGTGCGGCTTGGTATTTATCGCCGGGTCGCTCAACTTGTCGATGCCGCTGAGATCGAAACATTCGCCGCCGAATTGACCGACCGCTTCGGTGCCATTCCGAGTGAGGTTGACAATCTGCTGAAGGTTATTGCGATCAAGCAATTGTGCAAGGCGGCAGGGGTTAGCAAGGTCGATGCCGGACCGCGTGGCGCGGTGATCTCGTTCCGCAATGACAACTTTAAGAACCCGTCGGGATTGGTGGATTTTCTCGGACGCCAGCAAGGTACAGCGCATCTTCGAACAGATCATAAGCTGGTCTGCCGGCGGACCTGGAATAAAGCCGAGGAACGGGTTCGGGGGCTTACGCGGGTGATGCGCGATCTCGCGGCGATCGCGGCGTGAGCGTAAGCGCCGCCAGGGTCACTTGGCGAAGTCGGTATTCTGTTCCGGGATCGTATTCTCTTCCGACGCTAAGCTCCCCTCTGGTCCCAGGTCGAATAGCGGAAAGAAGGCTTCCGGCTCCTGCGCGCCGGCCAGCGCATAGCGCCGGTTGAAGATGAAGCATGGGACGCCGGTAATACCATTGTCGTAGGCATAACGGGTTTCGGCGGCGACCTCGATGAAGCCATTCTGAGAACGGAGAAATTCCGTGGCTGCATCCCCGTCGAGTCCATTTTCCGTAGCCACTTCGGCCAAGACATCGATGGACCCGAGATCACGTCCCTCGAAGAAATAAGCCCGGAACAGCCCCTCGACTACCGGGTCGGCCTTATCGTGAGTGGTGGCCCAAGAGATCAGGCGATGGGCGGTTACGGTGTTCGGCGTCCGGGTGATTTTCTCGAAGGCGAAATCCAGCCCCTCGCTTTCGCCGGAGTTCCGGATATTGGCATAGATCTGGTTGGCGCGTTCTGGACCACCGAACTTAGCTTCGACATAGTGTTGGCGCAACATACCGTCGCGTGGCATGTCCGGGTTCAATTGAAAGGCGCGCCACTGGATCGATATCGGCTGAGCCTGCCGCGCCTTGATGGCGCGTTCCAACCGTCGCTTGCCGATAAAGCACCAGGGGCAGACTACGTCCGAGAACAGATCGATCCGGATCATCACATTGCACTTTCAAAGACATTCTGCCGGCCATTTGATAGACGGGTACCAACGCGGTTAACTTGCACCGATGCCATCCCGTGTTCCGAACATGATCAGGGAAAGACGACGAAATGACGATATATGAGGAAGGCCTTGCCGCCAACGGGGCGAATTACGCGGCGCTGACGCCGACGGATTTCCTAGAGCGCGCAGCGGCCACGTGGCCAGACAAGATCGCGATCATCCATGGTGAGCAACGCACCACCTACAGGAATTTTCTGACCCGCAGCCGCCAGATGGCGTCGGCGTTAACCCGGCGCGGGATCGTCAAGGGCGACGTGGTCTCGATCATTGCCCCGAATACGCCGGCGATGCTGGAAGCGCATTACGGTGTGATTATGGCCGGCGCGGTGTTGAATGCACTAAACTACCGTCTCGACCCGGCGACCATCGCGTTCATTCTTGAGCATGGCGGTGCCAAGCTGGTGCTGGTCGACCGGGAGTTCTCGACGGTCATGGCCGACGCCTTATCAAGCATGGAAAACCCACCGCCGGTGATCGGCATTGACGATCCTCTAGCGCTCAGTGGCGCGCTGCTTGGTGAGACCGAATACGAGGCGTTTCTCGCCGAGGGAGATGCGGCGGACCCGTGGGAGCGTCCGGCCGACGAATGGGACTCGATGGCGCTCAACTACACTTCCGGGACCACTGGTAACCCGAAGGGTGTGGTGTTTCATCATCGCGGTGCCTTCCTCAACGCCATGGGCAACGTCATTGCCTTCGGTCTCGATGCACTGACCCGCTATCTGTGGACCTTGCCGATGTTCCATTGCAACGGCTGGACCTTTACCTGGGCCGTAACGGCGGTCGGCGGTACCCACGTTTGCCTGCGCGCCGTTGACCCGGTGCTGATCTTTCAGCTGATCGAGGACCACAAGGTCAGCCATATGTGCGGCGCGCCGGTGGTGCTGAACATGCTGGTTCACGCGCCTGAGGAGGCCAAGCGCCGATTCAACCATTCGATCCAGATCGCCACCGGTGGCGCAGCGCCGCCAAGCGCGGTTATCGCCTCGATGGAACGCCTGGGGTTTCAGGTTCTGCATCTCTATGGTCTAACGGAAACCTATGGTCCGTCGGGAATCTGCGCCTGGCCGCCAGAATGGGATGATTTGGAATTGGACGCCAAGGCCTCGCGCATGGCGCGCCAAGGGGTGCGCTATCCAACCCTGGAAGGGTTTCGGGTGGTCAACCCGGACACTCTGGAAGACGTGCCGGCCGATGGCGCGACCATGGGCGAGATCTGGATCCGTGGTAATACCGTTATGAAGGGCTATCTGAAGAATCCGTTGGCCTCGGGGGAAGCCTTCGCTCATGGCTGGTTTCACAGCGGGGATCTCGCGGTGATGCATCCGGACGGTTATGCCGAGGTCAAGGATCGTTCCAAGGACATCATTATTTCTGGCGGCGAGAACATCTCTTCGCTTGAGGTTGAGGAAGCGCTCTACAAGCATCCGAAGATCATGGAGGCGGCGGTGGTGGCCCGGCCCGATAATAAATGGGGCGAGACACCCTGTGCCTTTGTAACCATTGTTCCTGGCCATAAAGATCTAAGCGAGGCTGAGGTGATCGCCTGGTGCCGTCAAAGCATGGCCCATTTTAAGGCGCCAAGGACGGTCATCTTCTGTGACCTGCCGAAAACCTCGACTGGCAAAATCCAGAAATTTCTCCTTAGGGATCAGGCCGTGGCGCTTTAAACACGCTTTGACCCCTATTTCCCGGATAGGCTATCGATTTGGTGATGTTTTTTGGTTTATTTTTATAAGAATAAATACGGGCCCCCCGCGGTGTCAGGCAGGCCGGCATTCATGCCGAGGCCTTGGATATGGAGCCGGGGGGCCAATTACATCCGGACAAGGCGCCTGACGTTGCTAAACAGGCCGGCGAAAGGCCTAAGGCAATGCTGCTGTGGTTAAGTTGGTAGCCGGGCAGCGGCGAAATATACACCCATCATCATCATGTAGTACGCGCTTTCAATTGGTGGATATCGACTTTTAGTCGATCGGTAATCTCCTTTTGAGCGCCATTACAAAAGGACTTGGTCACGGTAGGAGACCAGTGTCCCCAAGCTTTCAGCTTGATGGACCCCGCGGGCGACGGCCCGTGCCAGACAGTTCGCGGCATGCCCGCCCAGCAGCGCCAGATCACGCAATGGATCCGCCAGCGGGCGGCGTGCGGTCGCCATCGCGAACACCGTGTCGCCATCCAAAGGCGTATGCGCTGGATGGATCGCCCGCGTCAGACCGGTCTGCGCCATCACCGCAAGTCGTCGGGTCTGAGGTTTGGTTAGCACGGCGTCGCAGGCGACCACAGCTATCGTCGTGTTTTCGCCGGAGCGCGCGTATTTCGGCAGGCGAACCTCGCCGGGATCGAAACCCCTCTCCGGTCGCCGGCCGCCGAATTCGCCATCCCGCTCCATGTCCCAGGCAAAGAAAACATCGGTCCCGGGCAACAGTGTGTCGCCGACGCAATTTACCGCCACCAATGCCCCGACTGTCATTTCAAGCTCTTCGATCACGACCGAGGCGCTGCCAAGCCCGCCCTTCAGGGCGCCGGCCTTGGCGCCGAGTCCGACGCCGGCGTTACCCAGCGCGACATCGAGGTTGGCCGCTTCGATGGCGTGGTGGCCCAAGCTCCAGTACGGCGGCTCCACTCCCCAGTCCTTGTCACCACCGTTAAGCAGATCGAACAAAATCGCCTGCGGAACGATTGGCACGATGGCGGACCCAATCGAAAAGCCTCTGCCGCGCGCCGCCAGCCATGCCATGACGCCCCCCGCCGCATCAAGCCCGAAAGCAGAGCCGCCGCCAAGAACCAGGGCGTGCACGTGCTCCACGCTACCGTCGAGGCCCAGCAACTCGACATCGCGGGTTCCTGTGCCGCCGCCTCTTGCATCAACGGCAGCGACGGCCGGTTGCTCTGGTAGCACTACGGTGACACCCGAGCGGACCCGATGATCCTCGGCATTACCAACCTGGAGGCCGGGGACATCGGTGATCGAATTGCGAGGGCCGGCGATTGTCAGCAACGATGGTCCTGATGCCATTGTAATCCTATATCTTTAAACAACGCTAACACGGTCCTGAACCGCCTCACAGATCCGGGGCGGGAAAAGCGCTGAGCGTAACAATCTCGTGCGCCCTTGTCCGAATAGTAACGGCGATCTCGGAAAAAGTCGGGAATCATCGAATTTCCCAGGCCAGGAAAGCCTATCGGTTGGCTTTCGTCGCGTCCCGGCTTATAAGTCCGGCGTTCCGAATAATCCTAGGCGCACCATGGCGAGTCTTGATACTGAGATCACGCGGCGGCGAACCTTTGCGATCATTTCGCACCCCGACGCTGGCAAGACCACATTGACCGAAAAACTGCTGTTGTTCGGCGGTGCCATTCAAATGGCCGGCGCTGTGAAAGCACGCGGCGATCGTCGGCGTGCGGTGCATTCGGACTGGCTAAAGGTCGAACGTGAGAGGGGCATTTCCGTCGCCTCGTCGGTGATGAGCTATGAGTTCGACGGCAACGCCTTCAATCTTCTCGACACGCCCGGTCATGAAGATTTCTCGGAGGATACTTACCGGACGCTGACGGCGGTTGATTCGGCTGTCATGGTGATCGACGCGGCGCGTGGGATCCAGGAGCAAACCCGAAAACTCTTCGAGGTTTGCCGGCTGCGCGACATGCCGATCATTACCTTCATCAACAAGATGGATCGCGAGGCCCAGGACCCTTTTGATTTGCTCGACGAGATAGAGCAAACCCTCCAGATCGAGGTGACGCCGGCCAGCTGGCCAATCGGCATGGGGCAGTTGTTCAAGGGCTGCTATGACCTGCTGAGCGATCGCTTGATGTTGGTGGAGAAAGGCAGCCACAACGCCCCAGACGCCGGCCTGACTTGCGACGGCCTGGATGATCCGAAGCTGGATGAGCTGCTACCGGCCGGCGTGGTGGCCGAGTTGCGCGAGCAGGTCATGATGGTCCGCGGCCTATGCCCCCAATTCTCGGTGCAGCCGTTTCTTGAAGGCAACCTCACGCCGGTTTATTTTGGCAGCGCGATCAACAATTTCGGGGTTCGCGAGTTACTGCGCGGTATTTCGAGCTTTGCCCCATCGCCGCGCCCGCAGCCATCGGAAACGCGCAAGGTGGACCCGGCGGAAGACAAGGTTTCGGCCTTTGTTTTCAAAATCCAAGCAAATATGGACGCCAAGCACCGGGACCGGATCGCCTTTGCCCGGGTTTGCTCGGGTCATTTCAAGCGTGGCATGAAGTTAAAACATGTGCGCAGCGGCAAGCAGATCAACGTCCATAACGCGTTGATGTTTTTGGCCCGCGAGCGCGAATTGGCCGAGGAAGCCTTTCCCGGCGACATTATCGGCATTCCCAACCACGGCAATCTGCGGATCGGCGATGCCCTGACCGAAGGCGAGGCGCTGCGCTTTAACGGCATTCCCAGCTTTGCCCCGGAATTGTTGCAACGGGTCCGGCCCATGGACCCGATGCGGGCCAAGCATCTAGGCCGTGCGGTGACCCAGCTGGCCGAGGAGGGCGTGGCGCGGGTGTTTCGGACCAATATCGGCTCAAATTGGATCGTTGGCGTGGTCGGCACGTTGCAATTTGAGGTTCTGGCCGACCGGATCCGCACCGAATACGACATTCCGGTGATGTTCGAGGCTGCTGCGCTGCATACGGCGCGCTGGGTCAACGGGGATGATCCAGCCGAGGTGAAGCGCTTTGTCGATAAGAATCCCGGTGATCTGGCCTATGACCATGACGATCTGCCGGTCTTTCTGGCGCGGAACGGTTGGCACCTCCAGCACACGATCGAGGCTTGGCCGAATGTGCAGCTGCTGAAAATCCGCGAGCAAACCGCCTAATCAACGCCTGCCTATCTGGCTGATTGCCATGCCTGACTGGCGTATGTAATCGGTTTGCCTCACGTTGACGATGGCGTAGGATTTCAGTGAGCGTGCAGACTGAAGGCCTTGCCACTGACTCTGGATTGGCTACATGACAAACATCCAAGCCAGCGATGACCGTAAACTCCCGGCCCGGGCCGATGTCGTGATCATCGGCGCCGGGATCGTCGGAGCCGCGGCGGCGTATTATCTGGTCAAGCAGGGGGTGTCGGTCGTCCTTTGCGAAAAGGGTCGGGTCGGCGGCGAGCAATCTTCACGCAATTGGGGGTTCGTACGTCAGCAGGGCCGGGACCCGGCGGAAATACCGATGATCATCGAGAGCCTAAAACTGTGGCGTGGCCTCTCGGCGGAAATCGGGGAGGATGTCGGTTTCAAGCAGAGTGGTGTCTTCTATCTTGCCGATGATGAGGAACAGGTCGCGGCTTACGAAGATTGGCTGGAGCACGCCAAGCAATATCAAATCGATACCCGTCTGATGTCCCGACGTGACATTGATCAGCGGTTGCCGGGCGCTACCGGACATTGGATCGCGGCGCTTCATACGCCAAGCGATGGCCGTGCCGAGCCGAGCCTGGCGGCGCCCGCCCTGGCCCGCGTCGCCGGGCGACTGGGGGTGAAAATTTTTACCCAATGCGCGGTGCGCGGAATGGAGACCGAAGCCGGTAGGGTTTCCAGCGTGGTCACCGAGCTGGGGCGGATCCGAACTGATACCGTTCTCTGCGCCGCCGGGGCGTGGTCGTCGCTGTTCTGCGCTCGCCATGGGATCATCTTGCCGCAACTTAAAGTACGCTCTTCGGTGCTGCGCACCGGGCCGGCGCCACTGGTGACGGAGCATGCGATCTGGACCCGTGATGTGGCTTTTCGGCGACGCCGGGATGGCGGTTATACCGTTGCCCATGGCGCCGCGACCGAGGCGCCGATCGTGCCGGATACTTTGCGCTGGATGAGCAAGTTCATGCCCGCGTTCAAGGCCGAGCGTCAACGCCTGCGGCTGCGCTTGGATCATCGGTTTTATACCGAGCTGATGACGCCCCGGCGTTGGAATCTGGATGGCCCCAGCCCGTTTGAAGAAACCCGGGTGATGAACCCGATGCCAAGCCAGAAAATTCTCGGTGAAGCGGCAGCGAACCTGCGTCGGTTGTTTCCGCAGTTGAAGGACGTTGAGATTGTCGAGACCTGGGCCGGGATGATTGATGTCACTCCGGATGCGGTCCCGGTCATCGCAGCGGTGGCTGAATTGCCTGGGTTTCACCTGGCCACGGGCTTTAGCGGCCACGGCTTTGGCATTGGCCCGGGCGCCGGCAAACTCGCGGCGGAAATGTTGACCGGCGCCCCGAGCACAGTCGACATGACACCGTTTTGTCTGGAGCGATTTTTTGAAAAATGAAGCTGGTATGACAGAGTGGTTTTGATCACTTTTTCAACGATTCGATCAAAAGATCACCGTCACCTCACCCCTCGGCTTCCACGAGGGCAGGCGTAGGGCGGGCGCCATTCCACGAGTTGGAATTCTTGGTTTTTTGTGTTGAAATTTTACAACCTCACACCTTCGATAACCGCTGGGGAATGGCTCCCTTCCTTCGGAGGGATGACGGGGAAAACTATGGGTTTGGCGGAGCGGAGCGTATGGGTTGGATCAACGCCTCCCGTAAGATCAGCGTCCCGTGAAGATTGGGGCCCGTTTCTCGGCGAAGGCGGCTTCTGCTTCCTTGTGGTCTTGGCTGAACCAGAGATCGGCGAAGACGCCGCGTTGGAGATCGCGAACTTCCTGTGGGGTCATCGTGCCGGTCGCCTTAATCACCTGTTTGGTCGCCCGCAACGCCATAGGGGCCACCGCTTCGAGCAATTCGCTATGCGCCAAGGCACGTTCCAGCGCCGTACCGGCTGGCGCCACATGGTCTATGATACCGAGCTTGAGTGCTTCACTGGCGTCGATCCGAACCCCTGTCATCATAAGACGCGAGGCGACGCGGGGGCCACAATCGCGCACCAAGCGGTCGATGCCGTTCCAGGCGGGAATGATGCCGAGCCGGGATTGCGGCCAGGCGATCTGGGCGCGTTCGTCGGCGATACGGTGATCGCAGCACAGCATGATTTCCCCACCGCCGCCCAGCGCATAGCCATTGACCGCGGCGATCACCGGCACCGGCAAAGCTTCGATCAGGTCCATGGCCCGGCGGGTCCGCTCAAAATGGCTGTTCAGCGCCTCGGCGTTCTCGATGGTCCGGTATTCCTTGACGTCGCCGCCGGTGCAGAAAAACTTGTCACCACCGCCGGTGATTACCACCGAGTGCAGTTTCGCGTCCCCGGCTAACCGCTCCAGGGTTTCCAATAGCGCGGTTGTCAGATCGCTGCTGATTGAATTGCCAGCTTGCTGGCGGTCGATGGTCAGGATTTCGACCCCACCGCGTCGCTCGGTTCTAAGCATCTTCGAGTTCCTCACGTTGCACAAAATGCATCAGCACCCCGCCAAAGGCCGCGGGATGCACGAAACCGATTAGCGCCTGACGCGAGCCCGGTCGGCCCTTTAGGTCAATCAGGCGGCATCCTCGGGCGCCGAGATGCGCCAGTACTTCATCGATATTCGGAGTCTTTAGCGCGATGTGGTGCAGCCCGGCGCCATATTTAGTCACGTAGCTGCCGATTGCGCCTTGATCCTGCTTGGTGTTTCCCGAGGTTCCATGTTGGACCTCGGTGCTGTGCCGAGAATCAAAATTCTGCAGGAACTCCAATTCGCAATCGCCTGTCGTCAGGAACGAAACTCGCAGGCCGCCAACCGGCTCCGGCGCACGGTTCCGGTAAACCACGCCATATTTATCAGAGGTGAAACTTTCGACCGCGATCCGCACTTCCATGTCGGTCTGACGGCTTTCCACCGGCAGGCCGATCCGGCCGGCGAAGACCGCCTCGGCGGTCCGATTGTTGGCCGAGGCAATGCCCAGATGATCGATCCGCTCAACCCGCCGGGTCACCGGGCCGGAAAGGCTAAGCGGGGTTGAAAACCGGGTGGTCACTCCCGCTGTCGCCTGGCGTTCCAGGGTCACCTGTTCCCCGCCGGCCAATCCGGCGCTGGGTGTCGCGGAACCGGAGAAGTCGCAAACTTCAGCCGCGGTGCCCGGGTTCTCGGCGGCAAATGCAATGTGGTCGACGCCGGCCCGATCGGAATTCAAAAATGGATCACCGACCCCGAACAGGAGGATAGCAGTGCCGCCGACACCGTAGGCGGTGACCGCACCTCCGGGTCCGGCGATCGACAGGCGCTCCAAGCCAAGATCATCACCGAGAAGGTCGCTGGTTCCCTGAATATCGCGCACTGCGAGCGCGACATAGGCCAGGTCATATCCATCCATCATCTTCTCCTTAATCCCTGGTATGGTGCCAGTATCTCATTCTAGACGCTTTACTCTTCGAGCCTCGTTGCATTGACTTTGGAACAATTCGGACATTCCTTGCGAGCAGCGATTGTATAGATTAAGCCATCTACGGTACTAGCGCGATGAGCAAGGAGGCGAAGATGCTGGACAAGGTAGAACCGGCGGCGGAGAAAATTCCCGCCGGCATGTCCAAGGATGAATGGGAGGCGCGCTGCGCCTTGGCGGCGGCGTACCGGTTGGCCGCGCTTTACGGTTGGACTGATCTCAACAACACTCATTTCTCGCTGCGGGTTCCCGGCCCTGAGGAGCATTTTCTGCTCAATCCATTTGGCATGTTCTTCGATGAGATCACCGCCTCGTCGTTGATCAAGGTAAACCGGGAAGGGGCGGTGATCGGCGACGCTAACTATCCGCTTAATCCAGCCGGTTTCATCATTCACGGCGCGATTCATCTGTCCGCGGCCCACCATAATTGCGTCATTCACACCCATAGCCGCTTCGGCACGGCGGTCGCCATGCAGGAGCAGGGGCTCCTGCCGGCAAGCCAGAAGGCGCTGACGGTTATGGGTTGGACGGGTTACCACGATTTCGAAGGCCCGGCGCTGGAGGCCGAAGAGCAACCCCGGATCGTCAGGGATCTGGCCGACAAACGGGTGCTGATCCTGCGTAACCACGGCCTGATGACGGTTGGCAAGACGGTCGGCGAGGCGTTCGTCTGGATGTACCGAATTGAGACCGCGTGCCGCCAACAGATCGATGCGCTTTCCGGGGGCGCCAGTCTGACGTCCTTGTCCGAGGCAACACAGAAGAAATCAATTGCCCAAGGTTTAAAGATGTACGGCTCCGGCGGCTTCATCGAGGTTGGCCTGGAGTGGCCGGCATTGCTCCGCCAATTGCAGCGCGCCGGGATGGATGACTATCGCGTGTGAGAAAGCCCGGTTGCGCCACCAGGCCTGTGCGGTGCGCGCTTGTTTGTTGTCTGACGGGGAACCCCACTAGGATTTGGTTATGGCAACGCGAGATGCAAGCGGATCACGCGCCGACGCATCGGCGGTTGACGAGGTGTTCTGGGGACTAAGACAACATTAGCCCGAAGCATTGCTCGGCGAGGAGGGCTACTCGCGGGACGTTAACTGGAAAGTTGTCAACCGGATGATGGATCATTTCGTGAAGCACTATTGGCGTCAGGTCTCGGGGTGTTGAACGGCACCGCGTATTGGGCGATGAACGAGATTGCGGGCCGGCACGACGACACCGCCAGCATTGCAACTATCAATCTCAGCCATGGGGGCGTCGGCCTTGCCTCCTGAGTTAATCGGCTATGTCCTGTTGGTTTATTTCCTCGCCGGTATGGTTAAAGGTGTGGTCGGGCTTGGTTTGCCAACCATATCGCTGGCGCTGATCGCGGCGGTGTTCGACCTGAAGGAAGCCATGGTGTTATTGCTGGTGCCGTCAGTGGCCACCAATTTCTGGCAGGGAGCGTCCGGCGGCCAATTGCTGGCGTTGTTGAAGCGCATTTGGCCGATGTTGACGATGATCTGTGTGACCACCTGGTTCGCCACTGGGGTGATGCTTCGCAGTGACGGTGCGGTGCTCTCGGCAATGCTGGGCGGTGTCTTGATCGTCTATGCTAGCGTCAGCCTGTTTACCCGGCAAATTTCGCCGCCCGGCCGCTGGGAGATTTGGCTGTCGCCCCTTGTCGGCGTGGCGACGGGGATTTCGACCGGCTTCACCGGTACTTTCGTGGTACCCGGCGTTCTGTATCTGCAAGCTCTGGGGCTCGGGAAAGATGGTTTGGTCCAGGCGATGGGCATCTGTTTCACCGTCGCCACCCTGGCGCTCGGTCTCTCGCTGGGGGGACGCGGGTTCATGCCGACAGAGCTTGGGCTGCTCTCGATTGCAGCTGTAGCGCCAGCGGTGCTGGGCATGATGTTGGGGCGGCGCGTGCGCAACCGGCTACCCGAAGCGCGGTTCCGGCGAATTTTCTTTATCGCTTTATTGATTCTTGGAGGCTGGATACTCGGGCGCTCGCTGCTGCTTTAGCGAGGCGTTGATATCGCCCGTCAGCCACCGCGAATTGCCGGTAGAAAGGCTACTTCGCTGTCTTCCTGGAGCTCTTCCAGAAAGGCGTCCTGGTAGATTTCGCCGTCAATGGCGACGGAAAGGAATCCGCCTTCAACCTGGGCGCCGAGGCCCGGATATTGCTGGTCCAATGCCCTGATCAGCTTGCGCACCGTAGACGCAACGATAACAAATTCGCTTGCGCCTTTTGTGAACTGCTTGCTCAAGGAATCGGTCAGCACCACCCGGGCCATTTTTGGCTATTCCCGTCTTACTCGGCAGCTTGACGAAGCTGTGCCGCATCAATCGCCGCAAGAACTCGCGGCGGTGACATCGGCAGGTTTTCCATCCGGACGCCCGTAGCACTCTCGATGGCATTAGCCACCGCGGCCATCGGCGGAACTAGAGGCACTTCGCCAACACCACGAACACCATAGGGATGGCGATCGTTGGGCACCTCGATCATCACCGCTTCGATCATCGGTAGGTCGGAGGCGACCGGGATCCGATAGTCAAGGAAGCCAGGATTATCGAGCTTTCCCTGGGCGTTGTAGATGTACTCCTCGTTCAGGGCCCAACCGATGCCCTGAGCGGCGCCACCCTGGATTTGACCCTCAACATAGGACGGGTGAATGGCCCGGCCGACATCCTGGATCGAGGTGTAGCGGAGTACGGTGACATGGCCGGTTTCCGGGTCAACCTCAACATCGCAGATATGCGTCGCGAAGCCGGGTCCGGCTCCTTGCACGTTCTGGGCGTTATGGCCGCTGATCGGGCCGCCGGTCTTGGCCGCCTGCGCGGCAAGCTGAGCTAGGGAAAGCGGGTCGAACTCACCGACATTGGTGCTGGCCGGCTTGGCATGTCCATCGTCCCAGATCACACCCTCGGCATCGACTTCCCAAATTTTAGCGGCCCGCTCACAGAGCTGCCGCACGGCATCACGGGCTGCCTCGACGACCGCCAAACCAGTGGCGAAAGTGACGCGGGAGCCGCCGGTGAGGAAGTTGTAACCGATCGACGCGGTGTCGCCAATGATCGGGCGCACGTCATGGTAGTCGATGCCCAGTTCCTCGGCCGCCATCATTGCCAGGGAAGCGCGGGAGCCGCCGATATCCGGGTTTCCGGAAATCACGACCGCCGTGCCGTCCTCGTTGATGTTGACCGTGGCACTGGATTCACCGCCGATGTTGAACCAGAAGCCGGACGCGACACCGCGTCCCTGGTTCGGACCCAACGGCGCCTTGTAGTGATCATGCGCCACGGCTGCGTCAAGGGTCTCTTGGTAACCAATGTTGCGGAAAGTCGGTCCATAAGCAGCTTTAGTGCCGGTCTTGGCGGCGTTCAATTGGCGCATTTTAAGCGGGTCGAGGCCCAATTCCTTAGCCAGTTCGTCAATGATACTTTCCGCACCAAAAGCCGAGATGGGTGCACCGGGAGCCCTGTAAGCCGCCACTTTTGGGCGGTTTGCCACGACGTCGTAACCGACGATATGAACATTCTCGACGTCATAGGGTGCGACTGCGCACATGGCGGCTGGTTGCACCGGTGACCCCGGGAAAGCTCCAGCGAGCAGTTTCAGCGTGGCATCGACGGCGGTGATTTTGCCGGCCTTGGTCGCACCGATCTTGTAGGTCATCGTGCTCGCCGAGGTTGGCCCGCTGGCCCGGAACACTTCCTCACGAGACATAATCATCTTCACCGGCTTGCCGACCTTGCTCGAAAGTAGGGTGGCTAGAGGCTCCAGATATACCACGGTCTTGCCGCCGAAACCGCCGCCGATTTCCGACGGGGTAACACGGATTGACGAGGTCGCCATGCCGAGCAGTTGGCCAACGAAGGTGCGGACCATGAACTGTCCTTGTGTGCAGCACCAGATCTGTGCCTGACCATCCTCGGCCACCGAGGCAACAACTGCATGAGGCTCGATATACCCTTGGTGAACAGCGGCGGTCGAATAGGACCGTTCGATGATCACATCGGCCTGCTCAAAGCCCTTGGCGGCGTCGCCGAGAGTGAACTCTACCCGCTTGGCAATGTTGGTCGGCCCCTTGGCGTCCATGCCGACCGGAACCAGGTCGTCATGCAGGATTGGGGCATTGTCGGCCATCGCCTCATCAACATCGATGACATGCGGCAGAACCTGGTAGTTAACCTTGATCAATTCAAGCGCCGCCTCGGCGATTTCAACCGTGGTTGCAGCGACCGCTGCCACAGCGTGACCGTCGTACAGCACTTTCTCGCGGGCCATGACGTTACGGGTCATGTCCTTGTAATTGACCATCGCCTCACCGGCCGGGATCAGCTCGGACGGCTGGTCCTTGAAGTCCTTAGAGGTGATCACCGCTTTGACGCCGGCAAGCGCCTCGGCGGCGGAGGTGTCGATGGATTTGATCAGGGCATGGGCGTGCGGACTACGCAGCACCCGACCGTGGATCATCCCGGAAAGCGAGAAATCGGAACCGAACTTGGCCCGGCCGGTAACCTTATCATGGCCGTCCGGACGGATCGTTCGGGTACCAACCCACTTATAATCGGTTTTCCCCGTGCTCATCAGGCACCCCCTCTCATGTCTGCGGCGGTCAACATGACCGCGCGCACAATCTTGTCGTAACCGGTGCAGCGGCAGAGGTTGCCGGCGAGCCAATAACGAACCTGGGTTTCGGTCGGGTTGTTGTTACGCTCAAGCAGAGCCTTTGCGGCGACCAGGACGCCCGGTGTGCAGATGCCGCACTGAAGAGCGGCTTCCTCAAGGAATTTCTGCTGCAGCGGATGCAGCTTCTCACCGTCGGCCATGCCCTCGATGGTGTCGATCGACTTGCCATCGCACTCGGCGCCCATGACCAGGCATGAACAGACCAGGCGACCGTCGACCATGACGCTGCAAGCGCCGCAGTCACCGGATGCACAGCCTTCCTTGCTGCCAGTCAGGTTCAGTTCGTCCCGTAGAACGTCGAGCAAGGTCTGCCGGGTGCTGCAGAGATACTCGACGGGCTCGCCGTTGATTGAAACGGCTACGTGATGCTTCGCCATGCTTATTAGCTCCCTGCGCGTTCGGCTGCGATCTTTACGGCACGGCGCGCTAAGACGCCGGCGATCTTGGTTCGATATTCAATGGTGCCACGCTTGTCGTTGATCGGCTTGGCGGCGGCCTGACAGGCGGCATCCAATTTGGCCAACGCATCGTCATCCAACTTGGTCCCAATGATTGCTTTGGCGGCCGCGTCGACCACCAAAACCTTTGCCGAGACCGCCCCCAGCGAAACCTTCGCCGAAGTGACGGTGCCACTATCATCAAGCACCAGTGCAACACCGCAGCCAACTACGGCGATGTCCATCTCGGTGCGCGGAATCAGCCGCAGATAGGCGTCTCCGCCCCCCTTGGGGCGCCCAGGCAGATTGAAGCTGACGATGAACTCACCCTTACCCAGACTGGTCTTGCCGGGGCTGACAGGCACATCCTGGACCGGGATGGTGCGACGACCTTTAGGGCCCGCGATATTGGCGGTCATGCCGGCGACAATCATCGCTGGCACGCTGTCAGCGGCTGGCGAGGCGTTGCACAGATTACCGCCAAGCGACGCGCGTCCCTGGATCTGGGTCGAACCGATCAGGTCCCACCCTTCGACCACACCGGGCCAATCCTTGGTGATGTCGTCACGCTCGGTTGCCTCGGCGCCAGCATAAGCGGCTCCGATCGTATAGCTCCCGTCGGCATTCTTGGTCAGGGACCGTGTCTCGTCGATTTTCTTGATATCGATTATGAGACCTGGGTTGATCATATGTGCGCGAAGCTGGACAAGAAGATCGGTTCCTCCCGCCAGAATGCGGGTATCGCCCGTCGCGCCGGCTAGGAGCGCGACCGCCTCATCGACAGTTCCGGGCGCCTCAAATTGGACTGACTGCATGGTTTTTCCGTCCCCCATAGGGATTTCGCTGAATGCGTAAGATTTACACCCCCACGGTGGGGGTCGCAAGAGTGGAAGGCCAAGGACCAGAGACACGATGTCCCGGGCGCACACACAGGCAGCCCATTTCACCGCAATCGTCTAAGTTTGCGTCAGACGCGGAAGTTGGGTCAATGGGGCATCACGCCGATATCGCCGTTAGGCGGATTTAGGCAGATGGGTGATGTAATTTGTTCAACGCCGGCATGTCTCGCGCCAGCATCTTCGGCCATCAAGGCGGGGAACGGCCGTCAGGTTCACCCAATTGTTGCCGTTACCCCACCGCCGGGGGGCATTCCGAAATTAGGAATCACGGCCTCGCCGGTTCGGAATGACCCGACGCATCGCATCGCGCAACGGCCTGCGGGATGGGTCCCGCCTTGCGGCGGGATGACGGCTAAAACAAGGGCGGGCAGGAGCTTCAGCTAAAATTCACTGCTTTTCAGGTTAAGTAGCCGGATCCGGTGAGCGACCCGTTGCTGCCGATCAATCGATGACAAGGACCCAAGACCGGCAGTGGTTTGGCGCCACTGATCACGTCGACTGCGCGCGCCGCCTTCGGCCAGCCAACCCGCCCGGCAAGCGCGGAATAGCCCATCGTCGCGCCAATCGAAATTTTTAGCAGGGCTCGCCAAACATGCTTTTAAAAACCCGTTCCGATAAATGTTATGGGAAAGTCAAAACTATCCCGATTGCCGGCTAAATAATCTGTGATTTGGCGTTTCGCCAGCCGGTACAGCGTCTCGTCTTGGCGCCAGTCGGGTTCCTCGATCACCGCGCGGGAAGCCGATCAGCGTCATCGTGGTTTGACCGCTGCCAAGGATCAGTCGGCCGATCGGGGTATTCAGGGTGCTTTAATAGTTGACCTAGCAATGCACGACCATCCTCCCTTCGACAAGGCTGACTTATCAGAACGATAATCCGCCCAACGCTTGTTCGTTTGTCCGTTCTAAGTAAGACTTCGTCCGGCTTACACCCGACCTACTCGCATTGTCTATCGTCGGGCAGAGAAGGGGACGATCATGAAGTTGATGTGGTTTCATCTGATGCCATACACCGAACTCCCGGAGGATTTCAGAGAGGAGAACCCAGGCATCTGGGTCGATATCAACTCGCGTCTCTTCGATCCCGAACGCGCCCATCATATGTATAACGACTTCATGGATGAGCTCGAATTCGCCGCGACCTGCGGTTTCGATGCAATCTGCGTGAACGAGCATCACTCCAACGGCTATGGCCTGATGCCGTCCCCCAACCTTATTGCCTCGACCCTGGCGCGGCGTACCAGTGACACGATGATCTGCATCATGGGCAATAGCCTGGCGCTGTACAATCCGCCGACCCGGGTCGCCGAGGAGATGGCGATGATCGACTGCATATCCGGCGGTCGGCTGATCGCCGGGTTTCCGGTCGGCACGCCGATGGATACCTGCTACGCCTATGGCCAGAACCCAAGCATGCTCCGCGATCGTTATTACGAGGCCCATGACCTGGTGAAGCGGGCCTGGACCGAGCGCGAGGTGTTCTCGTTCAACGGTCGCTACAACCAGCTACGCTACGTCAACATCTGGCCGCATCCGGTGCAGAAACCGCATCCGCCGATCTGGATTCCCGGCGGGGGCTCGGTCGAGACTTGGCAATGGTGCGCGGAGATGGACTACGTCTACTGCTATCTCTCGTATTTCGGCTACAAGATCGGCCTTAATACGATGCGCGGTTTTTGGAACGAGATGGAGCAGCTTGGTAAGGAGCCCAACCCCTACCGCGCCGGGTTTTTGCAATTTGTCGGCGTCGCCGAATCCCGAGAGGAAGCAATGCGGTTGTATAAAGAGCCGGCGGAATACTTCTACGGTCGCTGTCTGCATATCGATCCGCGCTATGCGCAGCCGCCTGGATACACCACTGAGGCGACAATCCGCGCCCGGGTCGAAGGGCAGGTCGCCACCGCCGCCAAGAAAGCCACCGCGCGCGGAAAGACCGCCACCCAGATCGAAGACATCATCGACCAGGGCTATATCATCATTGGTAGCCCGGACGAGGTGGCGGAACAACTGCGTCACGCGGCTACCGAGATGAATGTCGGGCATCTGATGATGTTGTGTCAGTTCGGCAACATGAGCAAACAGCTTGCCGCCTACAATACCCGCATGTTCGCCGAAAAGGTCATGCCGCAGGTCAGCGACATGTTCGACGACAAATGGGAAGATCACTGGTGGCCGACGCCGATACCGGCGGCCGAGCGCGCGGTGCCTAATTCGGCTTTGGACGGATCACTAGCCGAGGCGGCCGAATGAGTGCTTTCGAGGAAACTAGCCTGTCGATCAACGGCGCTGATTTTCGCGTCTGGACGGCGGGAACCGGACCGAAGCTCGGCGTCCTCGCCGGGTTTGGCGGGCTTTTGCAATGGCCGCCCTTCCTGGTTAGATTGGCGAAAACCCGAACGGTGATCGTGCCGTCGCTTCCTGGGTTTCCAGGCGGTGGGGGGCGGGCGCATGTAGATTTGGACAGCGTTCTCGATTGGCTGTTGCTGGTGCGTGAAATTCTGAACGGCTGCGCCCTTACCGGCGAAGATTTGCTAGGCATCTCGCTGGGCGCGGCATTGGCTGGCGACGTGACGGCGGTTTGGCCGCACAAGACCAAACGCCTTGTCCTGGTCTCGCCGCTGGGTATCTGCATCGATGGCAATCCGATGGCCGACCCCTGGGGGGTAACTCCGCAGGATCTGCCGGCGCTGCTCTGTTCGAATCCACAGACGCTGGAAGCACACCAGAAGATGCCCGAGGGCGGCGATGATCTCGAGTGGGAGGTCTCGCAGATCCGGGCGAATGAAGCCGCCGCGCGCCTGCTTTGGCCGACCGGGGATACCGGACTGGGCAAGCGGATCGGTCGGATCTTCTGCGACACGCTGATCGTCTGGGGGGCCGAGGACAAGGTGGTTCCGCCGGACTATCACCCGATCTATAAGAATGGGCCTAAGGGAACTGTCAGCGAACGCATGATCGAGGGAGCGGGGCATCAGGTTGATTTCGACCGACCGGAACAGCTCGCCAATGCAATCAACGAATTTTTGGGGTAACGAACAATGAGCGACTATCAAGCGCCTGCGGACGTCACCCCGCAAACCGGCGAATTCCTGCGCCGGATCGCCAGTTTGAACCTGAAACCCATGGTTGAACTGACGGCCAAGGAGGCGCGTCAGCAGATGGAGCGCGCGGTGGCCGCTCGCGATTTACCGCCGCCATCAATTAAGGAGACCCGGGAGTTGCGCATTCCCGGACCGGTCGGGCTGATCCCTGCACGGCTCTACTTACCTCGGGAGAACGCGGCCACGCCGCCCGGCCTCTTGGTTTATTACCACGGCGGCGGGCATGTGATCGGCAGCCTGTTCAGCCATGACGCAAGCGCTCGCGGCCTCTGCCATCATGGCCGTTGTGCAGTGCTTTCAATTGATTACCGCATGGCGCCAGAAGACGTCTTCCCGGCGTCGGTCGATGATAGTTACGCGGCCCTGCTTTGGGCGGCAGAGAACGCGGAAAAGCTCGGCATCTCGGCGGATAAGATCGCCGTCGGCGGCGATAGCGCCGGGGCCAACCTTGCTGCCGTCGTGGCGTTGATGGCGCGGGACCAGGGCGGGCCCAAGCTTTGCCATCAGACGCTGATCTACCCGTTGGTCGATTATCGCTGCAAAAGCAAAAGCTACGATCAATTCGGCAAAGGTTACGGGATCCTCGAAGAGGCAACGATGCTTTGGTTTCAGCAACATTATCTTGGTGACAATCCAAAGAATCATAACGACTGGCGCGCCTCGCCGTTACTGGCCGAAACCCATGCGGGGCTGGCTCCGGCGTTGATCATCGCGGCTGGCTGTGACGTTCTCAGGGACGAGGCGCGGGCCTATGCGGCTAAGTTGGTCGAGGCCGGGGTGTCGGTTGACTATAAGGAATATCCGGGCGTCCTGCATGGATTTTTTGGGCTGACCCAGATGATTGACGAGGCCGACGCCGCCAATCTCGCCGCCGGGAGAGCCTTGGTCGCCGCGATGTCTGGGTGAGATGGCCGGCTAATCTAACCAGATGAAATAACACGCGAATTGGTCAGCGAGGCTTGCTGTTCCAGCCAGTTTGGCGCAGTTTGCCGAGATATACGGACCACTAGAAATGCGCGGCTAGGGCCGCCGGGGTTAAGTATGAGCGCGGTAATCGAAGAACGCCGGGGGTCGGTGCTGATCCTCAAGCTGAATAATCCTCCGGTGAATGGATTAGGTGCCGCGCTGCGGATCGATCTCGCCGCCGCTTTGGCCGGCGGCCAAGCCGATGATGGCGTCGCCGCCTTTGTGCTTGTCGGTGAGGGGCGCATGTACAGTGCCGGCGCCGATATTCGAGAGTTCAACAAAATGCCCCCCGCCGGCACCCCGGGTCTGAACGACGTTATAAACACCCTGGAAGCATCTGAAAAGCCTGTGGTTTCCGCTATTCATGGGGTGGCGGCTGGCGGTGGCTTGGAACTAGCGCTGGGCACTCATTTTCGGGTCGGTGCGGCTAAAACCCGGGTTGGTCTGCCTGAGGTCACGCTTGGCATTCTGCCGGGCGCCGGCGGAACTCAACGGTTACCGCGGCTTGCCGGTGTCGCCAATTCATTGGATCTGATCACCTCGGGCCGGTTGGTTCCCGTCGGGCAGGCCTACGATCTGGGGATTATCGACGAGATCGCCGAGGGCGACGTTCTAGATGTCGCGGTTGCGGCGGCGGAACGTCTGGTGGCAAGCGGCGCGGCGCCACGACGGTCGCGCGACCAGGACGCCGGCCTGGATGAGGCGCGGGGCAACCCAGGTCTTTTCGACGACTTCCGCAAGGGTATGGCCAAGATGGCGCGCGGCATGAACGCGCCCGAAGCCTGTGTTCGCTGTATCGAGGCAGCGATCTCGATGCCGTTCGACGCCGGCCTCAAGTTTGAGCGTGAGGCGTTCACCCAGTTGGTCGTCGCCGCCGAGGCGCAATCAATGCAGCACGCCTTTTTCGCTGAGCGTGAGGTGGCCAAGATCCCTGATTTGCCGACGGCAACACCCGCCGGGGAGATCAACAGCGCGGCGGTGATTGGCTGCGGTACCATGGGCGGCGGGATCGCGATGAACTTTGCCAATGTCGGTATTCCTGTGATCGTCATCGAGAATGATCAGGCGGCCCTGGATGGCGGTCTGATCAAGGTACAGGGCAACTACGCTGCCACCGTCGCCAAGGGTCGGCTATCCCAGCATGCCATGGACCAACGTCTTGGGCTGATCACCGGCTCCACCGATTTTAAAGCCGTAGCCGACGTCGATATAGTCATCGAGGCGGTGTTCGAGGATATGGAGGTCAAAAAGCGAATTTTCAGCAAACTTGACCAGTTATGTAAGCCCGGCGCAATCCTTGCCACCAACACCTCGACCCTGGATGTCGACCAGATCGCGGCGATGACCAAGCGACCGGAGAGTGTCATCGGCACGCATTTCTTTAGTCCAGCCAATGTGATGCGATTACTGGAGAATGTACGCGGCGCCAAAACCTCGGCCAAGACCATCGCCACGGTGATGAAGCTGTCGAAGACGATCAATAAGGTCGGCGTTCTGGTCGGCGTCTGCGACGGCTTTGTCGGCAATCGGATGCTGCATCAATATAGCCGAGAGGCAAATTTTCTACTGGAGGAAGGCGCGCTACCACAGCAGGTCGACCGGGTGATCTATGAATTCGGCTTCCCGATGGGGCCATTCACCATGGGCGACATGGCAGGCCTTGATGTCGGCTGGCTGGTTCGCAAGCGTAAATTGTCGGAAAACCCCAATAACGACCGCTATTCGTCGATCGCCGACCGGATCTGTGAGCAGGGCCGCTTTGGTCAGAAAACTGGCTCCGGCTGGTACCGATACGAGGCTGGATGTCGTACACCGGTTGCCGATCCGGAGATCGAGAAGTTGATTATCCAGACCTCCGCTGACGCCAATATCGAACGCCGGGAGATCTCCGACGAGGAAGTGCTGAAGCGCTGCCTGTATCCGTTGATCAACGAAGGCGCAAAGATCCTTGAGGAGGGATTGGCGATCCGCGCCTCGGATATCGACGTGATCTGGGTGCACGGCTATGGTTTTCCACGTTATCGCGGCGGACCAATGTTCTGGGCCGATACCATCGGCCTCGACGAGGTATACAAGACCATGCAGCGCTATCACAGTGAACATGGCGAGTTGATGCGGCCTGCCCCGCTGTTGGAGAGGTTAGTTAAAAGAGGTAAAAAGATCAGTGAGTTCAGAGCATAATTTAATGTTTTTAATGAGATGAGTGCAAGGCGATCAAAGCCGGGGAGAAGAGACATGCGGGAAGCGGTTATTGTATCGACGGCGCGCACGCCCATCGGCAAGGCGTTTCGCGGCGCTTTCAACAACACCCATGGCGCGGTGCTGGGCGGTCATGCGGTCAAGCACGCGGTTGAGCGATCGGGCCTTGATCCTGCTGAAATTGAGGACGTTATCATTGGCTGTGGCTTTCCCGAGGGCGCGACTGGGCACAACGTGGCGCGGCAAATAGCCCTGCAGGGCGGACTGCCGATAACCTCGTCGGGAACCACGGTGAATCGGTTTTGCAGTTCCGGTTTGCAGGCCATATCGATGGCGGCGCAGCGGGTGGTGATGGACAAGGTCCCGGCAATGGTCGCCGGCGGGCTAGAGTCGATCAGCTTGGTTCAGCCAAACATGAACACCACCCATTACACCGAAGCCCATCTGATGGAGGTCAAACCGGCGATCTGGATGCCGATGATCGAGACGGCGGACAACGTTGGTAGCCGCTATGGGGTCAGCCGCGAGGCGCAGGACGAATATGCCTGCCGGAGCCAGCGCCGAACCGCCGCGGCGCAGCAGGCCGGCAAGTTCGGTGACGAGATCGTGCCACTGGCCTCCTCGATGTTGGTCAAAGACAAGGCAACTGGCGAAATCAGCGCCAAGGACGTGTTGCTGGACAAGGATGAAGGTAACCGTCCCGGCACCAGTATCGAAGCCCTTTCAGGGCTGGAGCCTGTGCGCGGGGCGGGTCATTTCATCACCGCCGGCAATGCTAGCCAGCTGTCGGACGGCGCGTCGGCCTGTGTGGTGATGGACGCCAAGCTCGCCGAGCAGCGCAATATTGAGCCGTTGGGTCTGTACAAGGGTTTGGCGGTCGCCGGCTGTGACCCGGACGAGATGGGTATCGGTCCGGTCTTCGCGGTGCCACGCCTGCTGGAGCGTCATGGTTTGACCATGGACGACATCGATCTTTGGGAACTGAACGAGGCTTTCGCGGTGCAAGTGCTGTATTGCCGCGATACACTCGGCATCCCGGATGAAAACCTCAATGTCAACGGTGGCTCGATCTCGATCGGTCACCCCTATGGCATGAGCGGCGCGCGCATGACCGGTCATGCGTTGATCGAGGGCAAACGGCGCGGCGCTAAAAATATCGTGATCACCATGTGTGTTGGCGGGGGCATGGGCGTCGCCGGCCTGTTCGAAGTTTTGTGAGCGGGAGCCTCCAATGGAATTGATCCTGACACCCGAAGAAGAAGCGTTCCGCCAAGAGGTTCGCGCTTTCGTGACCGCCGAGGTGCCGGAAGAGCTCCGACGCAAGACCATGACCGGCTTTCGTCTCAGCAAGGAAGAGCATGTGACCTGGCAGAAAAAGCTCTTCGAAAAAGGCTGGGTCGCGCCGGGGTGGCCGGTCGAGCATGGCGGCACCGGCTGGACGCCGATGGAAAAGCACCTGTTCGAGGAAGAATGCGCTGCCGCTGGTGCTCCGCCGGTCATCGCCTTTGGCGTGACCATGGTGGCGCCGGTGATCATGGCCTTCGGCAACGACGCGCAGAAGGACTATTACCTGCCGCGTATCCTGCGTTCCGATGATTGGTGGTGTCAGGGTTATTCCGAACCCGGCTCCGGCTCCGATTTGGCGTCGCTGCGGACCAAGGCGGTGCTGACCGGCGACCATTATGTGGTGAACGGCCAGAAGACCTGGACCAGTTTGGCGCAGCACGCGAATTTGATGTTCTGCCTGACCCGCACCTCGGACACCGGCAAGCGCCAGGAGGGCATAACCTTTCTATTGATCGATATGGAGCAGCCCGGCGTTATCGTACAGCCGATCAAGACAATCGACGGCAGCACCGAGATAAACAACGTCTTCCTGGAGGATGTGAAGGTTCCGGTCGCCAATCGGGTTGGTGAAGAGGACAAGGGCTGGACCTACGCCAAATACCTGCTTGGTCATGAGCGCACCAGCATTGCCGCCGTCGGGCGTTCCAAGGCGCAGCTCAAGCGCTTGAAGACCATCGCCTCGGTCGAAATTCAGGAGGGCAAGCCGCTGATAGAGGATCAGAATTTCATGGATAAAATCGCGACGATCGAGATCGATCTATTGTCCCTGGAATCCCTGGTGCTCCGGGTTCTCTCAGATGAAAGCTCCGGCAAGGGGCCAGGACCGGAGGCGTCGTTCTTGAAAATCCGGGGTACCGAGGTTCAGCAGGGTATCACAGAATTACTGGTCGAGGCGGTGGGCAACTACGCTCATCCCTATGTGCCGGAAGCGATGCAGTCCGGCTGGAACGAGGACCCGATCGGTCCCGAGCATGCCGCATCGATCGCACCGCATTATTTCAACTGGCGTAAAGCCTCGATCTATGGCGGCTCGAACGAGATACAGAAAAACATCATCGCCAAGGCGGTGCTTGGATTCTAGAGCGGTGGCGATACGCAACGATGCGTCGGCGACGGCAATCAAGCAATCGAGGACCCTATGAGCTTCGCATTTACCGACGACCAAAAGCTGCTCGCCGAGAGCGCTGATCGCTTTATCCAGAACGATTATACGTTCGAGGCCCGCCGCAAGAACATGGAGATGGATGGCGGTTTCAACCGTGCCGCCTGGGCGCAGTTCGCTGAGCTCGGCTGGTTAGCCCTGGCCATTCCCGAGGCGAATGGCGGACTTGGCGGCTCGACCGGTGATGCGGCTGTGTTGCTGGAGAGCCTGGGGCGCGGCCTAGTGGTGGAGCCCTATCACAGCACCGTGGTGCTCGGCGCCGGCGCGGTGGAAGCGGCGGGATCGATCGCCCAGAAGAACGAGATCCTTCCCGAGGTGGCCGCCGGTAAGCGGCTCCTGGCCTTGGCTCATGTGGAACCCCGAGCTCGATTTACCCTTAACCATGTCGAGACATCGGCGATCAAGGATGGCGGCGGTTATATTTTGAACGGCGAAAAGGCGATCGTGCATAACGCCGAGACGGCCGACACGCTCATCGTTTCGGCCCGCGTCAGCGGCGCCACAACCGATCATGACGGTGTGACCTTGTTCCTGGTCGACCCGGCCGCCAAGGGCGTTACGCTGCGCTCCTATCCGACCATCGACGGGTTGCGCGCTTCCGAAGTCACCCTGGAGGCCGTTCAGGTCGGGGGTGAGGCGATCCTCGGCACGCTCGGTGGCGCGATGCCGGTGATTGAGGCGGTGGTCGACCGAGCTTGCGTGCTGCTCTGCGCCGAGGCGGCCGGAGCAATGGATGCGGCGGTCATCTTAACCGTCGAGTATATGAAAACCCGCGAACAATTCGGCCGTCCGATCGGCACCTTCCAGGTGCTGCAGCACCGGGCGGTTGAGATGCTCGGCGCCAAGGATTTTTCCCGCGCGCTGACCTATCGGGCGGCAAGCGTCGTTGACGTAGCTGGTCCACGCGAGCGCTCGCGTGCGGTTTCGGCTGCGAAAGTCGAGATGGGACGGAGCGGCAAGAAAATCGGCCAGGAAGGCGTGCAACTGCACGGCGGCATGGGGATGACCGACGACATGGCGATCGGGCACTACTTCAAGCGGCTGACCATGATCGACATGTTGTTCGGCAACACCGACCACCATCTGCGCCGGTTCGCGCGCCTAGGCTAAGTGACTTAACAACCAACGCAACCAGATTTGAGGAGATTCCCATGATTCCAGAGATGACCGAGCGCTCACAAAAACTTCGCGCCCGCGTCCAGGAGTTCATGGACGAGCACGTCTATCCAAACGAGGATCTGTACTACCGGCAGATCGACGAGGCCGAGGATCGTTGGGATTGCCCGCCAATCCTGAACGAGCTGAAAGCCAAGGCGAAGGCGGCGGGGCTGTGGAATCTTTTCCTGCCCGAATCCGATAAGGGCGCCGGACTTACCAACTTGGAATACGCGCCGATTTCGGAAGTTCTCGGCAAGGTGTCCTTCGGCTCCGAGGTGTTGAACTGCTCGGCTCCGGATACGGGCAATATGGAAGTGCTGGAGCGCTACGCCAGCGAGGAAAACAAAGAGCGTTGGCTGAAACCACTGCTCGCCGGCGAGATTCGTTCGGCCTTTGCCATGACAGAGCCTGCGGTAGCTTCCTCTGACGCGACAAACATCCAATCCAGCATCACCCGCGAAGGCGACGAGTACGTCATTAACGGGCGAAAATGGTGGACCTCAGGGATTCTCGATAAGCGTTGCAAAATCCTAATCTTCATGGGTAAGACCGATACCTCGGCGGCCAAGCATAAACAGCAATCGATGGTCCTGGTGCCGGTTGACACCCCCGGCATTACCGTCAACCGGGCACTGACGGTTTTCGGATATGACCATGCGCCGCACGGTCATGGCGACGTAACCTTCGAAAACGTTCGGGTTCCGGTCGCGAATATGTTGCTCGGCGAGGGGCGCGGTTTC
>Ga0209402_10000108_pt1 | contig 98732 bp, 102 predicted proteins | sample ArcticOcean_MG_C_3_FD_187437 | JGI IMG/M metagenome (GOLD analysis project Ga0209402, IMG submission 187437) | Marine microbial communities from western Arctic Ocean - ArcticOcean_MG_CB8_126 (SPAdes) (version 2) | ecosystem: Environmental > Aquatic > Marine > Oceanic | place: Arctic Ocean...
ATCAGAAACTGTTGAAGAAACTAAATCTGAAGAGGCTTCTGAACCAGAAACTGTTGAAGAAACTAAATCTGAAGAGGCTTCTGAATCAGAAACTGTTGAAGAAACTAAATCTGAAGAGGCTTCTGAACCAGAAACTGTTGAAGAAACTAAATCTGAAGAGGCTTCTGAATCAGAAACTGTTGAAGAAACTAAATCTGAAGAGGCTTCTGAATCAGAAACTGTTGAAGAAACTAAATCTGAAGAGACTTCTGAACCAGAAACTGTTGAAGAAACTAAATCTGAAGAAGCTTGATTTTTGCTCTATAACTCTAAAATATTCATGTAATTATTTATGGTTGATGAAGAAAAAATATCTAAATCTGAAGAAACAAATCAGTCTTTTGAATTAGGCAAAAGAAGTATAACTGCTAGTAAAGGGAAAAGCCGTTTTGAACTTTTAGAGTCTAATAAAAGTAAATCTTTTTTATTTAAACCTTTTTTTTATGTTGGGCTTTCAGTTTTTATAATCGTATTTATAATTCTGGCTTTCTTCTACGTAAATAGGTATGTTCTACCTCCATTGCAAGATGCAGTAAGGGTTGGAGAAGTTAAATATTCTAGAGGAGATGTTGTAAAATTTATAAGATTTAATCAAAGAATCAGCGAAGATTTAGGGATGGAGTTTGAAATAAGTAATTCACTTTTTGAAGCTTTAAGAATGATATTAGAAGCAGAACTAGCCTATCAAATTGCTCCTAAATATGGAATTTCTGTTAGTAATAGCCAAGTAGATAATCAGATTGAATTTTTAATGGGTTTTATAAGTGAAAATAATCAAGAGAAAAATAATAATGAATATAAAAAAAATGTTGCTGAAACTTATCGTCAATTTTTAAATAAAACAGGCTTATCTGATTCTGAATATAAAAATTATGTAAAGAGATCAATATTTAGGAAAGAATTAAGAGATTTGGTAGCAAGAGATGTTTCTAGAATACAACCTCATGTTAATGTTTATGAATTAGTATTTGAAAGCCCAGATTTGTCTATTATTAATGCTATTGAAAGAAAATTATCTCTTGGAATAGATATAGAAGAAATTGCTCTAGAATTTTCAGAAGATAAGCAAGTTTTGAGAAATCTAGGTAATATAGGTTGGATTCCTAAAGGAGTTGATAAAGAAATAGACAAATTATTATTCAATACCTCTTTAGAAGGTAACTTAACTGCAGAAGTAGGAAAACTGACTAAAACTCCACATTTTAAATCTGAAGAAAGTGTTTATTCTTTTTATTATATTTCAGATTTTTCAGAAGCTAGAGAAATTGATGAATCAAATTTTGAAAAAATTGCAGATTTGGAATTTGAAGTTTTTATAAACTCTTTTAATGACGATTATAACTTATGGATGGATATTGATAGTGAAATATACTACTGGATAAATACTAAAGTTCTCATAGCTTCAAATTCAGAGTTTTTTGATGTTAAAACAGATGGATTTCAATAAAATTATTATCAAACTTAAAATCAGTAAATCATATATACTATGATTTACTCTTAAAATAGAATTTACTTAAATGAAACAAATCTTAATTGATTATTATAAAGAATTTCTTCCCCTTAATTCTAATACTCCCAAAATAACCTTGGGAGAAGGTTTTACTCCTTTAGTAAAATCAAATAATTTTAGTAACAAATTTGGATGTGAAATCTACTTTAAGCTTGAAGGATGCAATCCTACAGGATCTTTTAAGGATAGAGGAATGTTTTTAGCTGTAGCTAAAGCAATAGAAAAAAATAAAACCAAAATTATATGTGCTTCAACTGGTAACACCTCTGCTTCTGCCGCTGCTTATGGTGCAAGATTTAACCTAGAAACCATTGTAATTATCCCCAGTGGGAAAATTGCTATAGGAAAGCTTTTACAAGCAATGGTACATGGAGCAAAAATAATATCAATCAAAGGTAATTTTGACCAAGCACTTTCTGCAGTAAAAAATATATCTGAATCAATGGACTTTGAAATAGTAAATTCAATAAACCCATATAGATTAGAAGGACAAAAAACAGCGGCATTTGAAATAGTAGATGCGCTTGGAGAATCTCCAGATTTACAATTTATGCCTGTTGGTAATGCAGGAAATATTAGTTCCTATTATAAGGGATACAAAGAATATAAAGATAAAAAAATATCAAACGAATTACCTGTCTTTTTTGGAATACAAGCTGAAAAATCTGCTCCATTAGTAGAGGGTAAAGTAATTGAAAATCCTGCAACTATTGCTACAGCTATAAGAATAGGAAATCCTGCTAGCGCTAATTTAGCAAAAGAAGCAATAAATAAAAGTAAAGGAGAATTTTTAAAAGTTTCTGATAAAGAAATAATTAAAGCTCAGTCTCTTTTAGCTAATAAAGAAGGAATTTTTTGTGAACCTGCTTCAGCTGCATCTTTTGCAGGTTTAATAAAAAAAATAAATTCTGGATTAGAAGTAAAAGATAAAAAAATAGTTTGTATTTTAACTGGTAATGGATTAAAAGATCCTGGTAATGCAGAAAAATATCTATCGACTAAAATAATTAAAACATCTTCTGATCCTCAATCTATAAAAAATGCTATAGTCACCGGTAATTCTACAAGTTTTTTAAAAAGGTTTTTTTAAATTGAAGTTTTTAGACTTTGAAAAAAAATCAATCAGCACTTGGGCTGATTTTGAAAAAGAAACTACTCAGATCACTCCATTTGATCAACTTTCTTGGAAAAAAATCTGGATTGAACACTTTGGAAATGATTATGACGGAGAATTGATTTTCAATGATAATTTTTTTGTACCAATAAAAATTAAAAATAAAGTTGCTTCTTTTATTGGAAGTAAAGATTTGGTAGATTATAATAATTTTTTATCAAATGATAATTCATATGATACATTTTGCCTTTTTTTAGATAAACTTTTTACACTTGATATTGAATCATTAAGGCTCGATTCAATATCTGAAGAAACTTTTTTATTTAGTACATTAAATACCAATTCTTTGGATCTAAAATATAACATTACAATAGAAGAAGAAGATGTAGCTCCATATCTAATACTTCCTGAAAATTGGAACGAATATTTATTAAGTTTAAATAAAAAAAGAAGACATGAAATTAAAAGAAAAATCAGGAGATTAGAAGAAAATGTAGAATTTTCTTCAGGTGATTTAAATTCTATTTCTGATAAAGATGAAATTTTAGAAGATTTTTTTAGATTACACAAACTTAGTTCGGAAGAAAAAAAAACTTTTATGAATCAAAAACGCGAAGACTTCTTTACCGATCTTATTTTAGATTTTCTAAATAAAAAAACTTTATTGTATTCATATTTAAAAATTGAGAACAAAACTGTAGCATGCTCTATATCTTTTATTATGAACAATAATCGCTATTTATATAATTCAGGATTTGATCCAGATTACATTAAACATTCATCAGGGCTATTAAATCATGTTTTTGCAATTAAAAGATCTATAGAAAATAATTTTAACATTTTTGATTTTATGAGAGGGAATGAAAGATATAAATATGATTTAGGTGGAATTGATAAAAAAGTTTTTTCCATACATTTAGAAAAAAAATAATGAAAAAAACAGTTACAGTTATTTCCATTCATTCTTGTCCTGGAGAAAAGGTTGGAATTGGCAAAACAGGTGGACTTGCTATATATGTTAAAAATTTAATAAAATTTCTTATAAATAATGGTTATAAAATAAATCTTATAACCAAAAATCATGCTTTCTGTGATCTAAATTATTCAAATAAAGTTAATATTTTACATATAGATTCTTTAATTAATCCTAATTTCAAAATAGAAGAAATTGCCAATAGCACAGATATTTTGATTAGTAATTATTGGACATCAGGTATTTTTTCCAAAACTTTCTTTGATAAAAAAAATATATTAAAAATAAATATTTCTCATACTTTGGAATATTTAAAAAAAATACAAATTCCTAAGTATGAAATTGATATAGAACGAATAAAAGAAGAAAAATTATTAAAAAACTATTTTGACTATACTGTATATTTTTCTAAGGAAGAAAAAGATACTTTGATAAATTATTATAAATATACTGAATCTCAAATCATTTTTTCAACCCCAGGTTATGATGAAAAAATTTTTTATCCACTTCCAAAATTAGATTCAAGAAAAAAATTAAAAATTAATAGTTCTGAAAAAATTCTACTCTTTGTAGGAAGGTTAGATTATCTAAAAGGATTAGATATAGCAATTGAAACTATTAAAATTGCAAAAAAAAATAATAAAATTTATAAATTACTTATCGCTGGTGGAGATTTTGGATCAACCAAACAACAAAAACTCAATTTAACATTTGAAAATGATAATATTGCTCAACATATTGTTTGGTTGGGATCGTTATCACAAGAAGAGCTAAATTTAAGCTATAATTCTGCAGATATTGTTATAGTAACTTCTAGATCTGAAACTTTTGGGCTAGTCTGCTTAGAAGCCATAGCTACTAAAACTCCTGTCATAGCATCAAATGTAGGAAGAATGACTGATATGATCGTAAACAATGAATCTGGAGTTATAATATCAAATATTCAACCAACATTTTTTTATAATGAAATTGATAAATATTTTAGTAAAAAAAACTCTTTCAAATTTAAAAATAAAAGTTTGGATATAGTTAAAAATTTTACTTGGGGGAATGTATTTAATGTACTTTTCTCTAAAGTTGTTGATTAATCTGATACCAATTAAGATTATTATAAATACTAAAACCTAGTTCAAAGTAAATTTTTTTTGCAGATATATTTGAATCATCAACCTCAAGTTTAATTTCTTTACATCCTAAGCTAAAAAGTTTTATTATTGAATTTGAAATAATTATTTTAGCTAGTCCTTTATTTCTAAAATTTTCTTTAACTCCACACATAGATAATTTCGCTGACTTAGTTTTTTCATTATAATATAACCAAGAATATGCAGCCCAAATTCCATCATTATCTACTAAAGCCTCTATATAGTTGGTATCTTTATTTTGATTAATTTCTTTTTTAATATCATCAGTAGAATTAATTTCGTAACCATGGTGGTTTTGAAAGCATTCATTTTGTATAGAAGTTAAATTTTCTAAATCATTTTTAATATCAAACTTATGTTTTTGTAAATTACTATCCATAGAATTATTTGTAATATTTATGAATTCTTCTTTTAATAAATTCATAAAATTATATTTTTTTATTTTTTTGAATCTTGGTGATGAATTTACATAAGTTTTATTTTCATTATCCCTTATTCCAATTTCAATAATATTATCTTTATTTATTTCATCAAAAACACTTTTAAAATTAAATATATCTTCGTGTTTATAAGTCTTAATAATACTTCTTTTAATATTTGATTCATGATGTATTTCTAAATAATTTATTATTTTTTCATTTTCAAAAATTAAGAATATTTTAATTTTTTTATTTTTAATTTTATTAATTAAGCTGTTTGTGAAAAAATTGTAATCATTAGATAAATTTATGTGTCCATGAATACCTACAGAATTTAAAAAATCATAATATTTTCTAAATTCTGTAGTACTTTTAATATTTAATTTTTTTAATTTCATAATGATTAAATTTTAGATTAATAGCTATTTGATCTATATAGTTATATAATAAAATCAACACGTTGAACAGGAGTAGTAATTAGCTATTCTTTATAGAGAGTTGATGTTAGCTGAAAATCAATAAGGAAATTAATGAACTCGCCTGTGAGTGGTTTTTCTGAAAAATAAGTAAGAAAAAACGTAGTGACTGCGATAAGTTTAAATAAGAGGCACTAAGTGCAATTAAGGTGGTACCGCGGGTGAATCTCGTCCTTTATGGACGAGTTTTTTTTTTATATTTATATGGAGAAAGTTTATGAAAGACATGATTAAGGGAAGTGAAATAGTTTGTAAGGCTCTTTTGAAAGAAGGAGTTGATACTGTCTTTGGTATACCTGGAGGAGCAATTTTACCTTTATATGGAACATTAAATAAATTTCCTGAGTTAAGGCATATTTTAACAAGACATGAACAGGGTGCTTGCCATGCTGCAGATGGATATTCTAGAACTACAGGTAGAGTAGGAGTAGCATTTGCTACTTCAGGGCCAGGAGCTACTAACCTAATTACTGGAATGGCCACTGCAATGATGGATTCAGTTCCATTAATAGCCATAACTGGACAAGTTGGTAGGCCTGCTATAGGTACTGATGCTTTTCAAGAGACTGATATAACTGGAGCAACTTTGCCTGTTACTAAACATAATTACTTAGTAATGAGAGCATCTGACCTTGGACCTATTATTCACGAAGCTTTTTACATCGCAAAAACAGGAAGGCCTGGCCCAGTTCTGATAGATATTCCAAAAGATGTTTTTGATGAATTAGCCTCATATGATTACAAAAGAGATTCACAAATTGACCTACCTGGTTATGATCCATATATGAAAATAGATGAAAATCAAATAGAAAAAGCTGTTGAATTAATTAATGAAGCACAAAAACCTGTAATTTTATCTGGGCACGGTGTAATTATTTCAAGAGCTCAGGAAAAATTACTTGAACTTGCTGAAAAAGCTCAAATACCAGTTGTTACTACTTTATTAGGTATTTCTTCTTTTCCTGAAAACCACATACTTTCTACAGGATTTCCTGGAATGCATGGTATGGCTTATGCTTCTATTACATTAGATGAAGCAGATTTAATAATTGGTATAGGTTCAAGATTTGATGACAGAATAGTAGGAAATGCTAAACGTTTTGGGAAAAATTCTAAAAAAATACATATAGATATAGATCCTGCTGAAATAAATAAAACTGTAAAAATTGATGCTCCTATTATTGGTGATATTGATGGAGTATTGAAGATATTGAACCCTAAAATAAATACTCAAAATCATATTGAATGGTTAAAACAAGTTGAACATATTAAAGCTGAACATCCTTCTTTAGCAATTCCAGAATCTGACAAATTACTAGGACAGCAAGTTATTAAAACACTTTCTGATATTACAAAAGGTGACGCTATTATTTGCACTGGAGTAGGGCAACATCAAATGTGGGCAGCTCAACATTATCAATTTACCAAGCCAAATACCTGGATTTCATCTGGAGGCTTAGGTACGATGGGTTTTGAAATACCAAGTGCTATTGGAGCTCAAGTGGCAGCTCCAAATAAAACAGTATGGTCAATTTGTGGAGATGGAGGGTTCCAAATGACTATAGGTGAATTAGCTACTGTAGCTGAAAATAAACTTCCAATTAAATATGCAATATTGAATAATAATCATTTAGGAATGATTACCCAATGGCAAGATATGTTTTATGACGGTCAAAGAAATGCAGAAACATATTCAGGCAATCCTGATTTTGTAAAACTAGCTGAAGCATATGGAATAAAAGGGATAAGAGTAAAAAATCAAGAAGATATAAAAAAAGCTATCAATGATGCTAATAAACATGATGGTCCTGTAATTATTGATTTTGTTATTGAAAAAGTAGATTATGTGTACCCAATGATTCCCGCAGGAGGAAGTGTTGACGAGCTTATTGAGGAGGAAAAAAAATAAATGAATCAAGATAAACTTTATAGAAGAACAGTAGTCGCTCTTGTTCATGATAAACCAGGTGTTTTAGCGAGAATTTCAGGTTTATTTAGAAGAAGAGGAGTAAATATTGAAAGCTTGGCAGTTGGCCATTCAGAAAAACCACTATTTTCTAGAATGACTTTTGTGGTTGCTGGATCAGAAAATTCTGTAAAAAATATTTCAAATCAATTAAATAAACTAATTGATGTAGTTAAAGCATCAGATATTAGTGAAAAAAACTATGTTTCTAGAGAATTAGCTTTGATTAAAGTAACATGCAACCAGTCACAAAGAGTAGAGCTATTGGAACTATCTAAGATATTTAGAGTTAATGTTGTTGATGTTGGTATTAATAATATGACTTTTGAAATAGCAGGAGGTAAATCAAAAATTGATTCTTTTGTTGAATTATTAGATCAATTTGGTGTGATTGAAATAATGAGAACTGGTAGAATTGCAACTTTACGAGGTTCAACAAAAGTTGGATTAAATGATGGTGAATTTAGTGAAATAGAAAATACAAATATTTATGTTTCTGAAGATGATTCTTCAGGATCAGTATAAAAAAGGAGAAATAATGGCTATATTATATTACGACAAAGATATAAACGATGAAATTTTGAAAGGGAAGAAAATTTCAGTAATAGGTTATGGATCTCAAGGTCACGCTCATGCACAAAATTTAAAGGATTCAGGCTTTGATGTAATTATTGGATTATATAGCGGTTCTAAATCTAAAGATCAAGCAAAAGCTGATGGATTTGAAGTATTTACTATCTCTGAAGCTGTACAAAACTCTGAATTGATCAGCCTTTGCATTCCAGATCCTTCAATGAAAAAAGTATTCAATGAAGACATCAAAGACCATTTGTCTGATGGAGATATTTTATTGTTTGCACATGGATTTGCTATTCTATATAACGAAATTAAACCTCCTAGTAATGTTGATGTAGTAATGATTGCTCCAAAAGCACCAGGACATAGAGTTAGAGCTGTTTTTGAAAGAGATTTAGGTGTTCCTTGTTTAATTGCTGTTGAACAAGATTTTTCTGGATCTGCTTATGAGATTGCTCTTGCTTATGGTAAAGGTATTGGTGGAGGTAGAGCTGGAATTTTAGAAACTACTTTCAAAGAAGAAACAGAAACAGATTTATTTGGAGAACAAGCAGTATTATGTGGCGGCTTAACGTCACTTATAAAAAATGGATTTGAAGTATTGACTGAAGCAGGGTATCAACCTGAATCTGCATATTTTGAAGTATTGCATGAATTAAAGCTAATTATTGATTTGATTTATCAAAAAGGATTAGAGGGGATGAGATATTCTGTTTCTACTACAGCAGAGTATGGAGATTATACAAGAGGCCCTATGGTTATAGATGAATCTGTAAAAAAATCTATGAAAAAAATTTTAGATGATATTCAAAGCGGTAGATTTGCAAAAGAATGGATAGCTGAAAATGACGAAGGCCTTCATAAATATAATGAATTACGAGATGCTGATTTAGAACACCCTGTTGAAAAAGTTGGTAAAGAACTGAGAGATATGATGCCTTGGTTAGAATCAACTACATAAATATGAGGTAAGAAATGGTTCAAAAAAATAAAAATGATAAATTAATAGTTTTTGACACTACATTAAGAGATGGTGAACAGTCTGCAGGAGCATCTTTAACTGCTCAAGATAAATTTAGAATAGCTACACAACTTCAGAAATTAAAAGTTGATATTATTGAAGCTGGATTTGCAGCGAGTTCTCTTGGTGATTTTGCTGCAGTGAGAAAAATAGCACTAGAAATTGAAGGACCTACTATATGTACCTTGGCAAGAGCAGTTCCATCAGATATAGATTCAGCTATTGATTGTATGAAAGATGCATTAAAGCCTAGAATACATACTTTTTTATCAGTTTCTGACATTCACTTACTTCATCAAATGAAAAAAGATAGAGAATCTATAATGTCTATGGCAATAGATGCTGTTAAAAGAGCAAAAGATTCCATAGATGATGTTGAATTTTCCCCTATGGATGCTTCAAGATCTGATCCTGAATATTTGTATATGATGCTTGAAAACGCAATTACTGCAGGAGCTACTACAGTAAATATTCCTGATACTGTCGGATATTCTAACCCTAAAGAATTTGGAGCTTTAATTAATGGAGTGTTTGAAAATGTATCAAATATAAATAAAGCTATAGTAAGTGTTCATTGTCATAATGATTTAGGAATGGCTGTTGCAAATAGTCTTTCTGCTTTAGAAAATGGAGCTAGGCAAATCGAAGGATGTGTAAATGGATTGGGTGAACGTGCTGGTAATGCTGCTCTAGAAGAAGTAATAATGGCTGTAAAAACTAGACCTGACCACTATAGCGTAAGTACTGATATAAATACTGAAGAAATCGGTCCCTCAAGTAGACTAATTTCAAATATTTTTGGATTTCCCATTCAGTTTAATAAGGCAATAACAGGTCAAAATGCTTTTAGACATTCTTCTGGAATTCATCAAGATGCTTTTTTAAAAGAAAGAACTACTTTTGAAATAATGCATCCTGATAAAGTAGGATGGAAAGGAGATGCAATTGTTTTAACTAAAGTTTCAGGAAGAGCTGGATTAAAATCTAGACTTGAATATTTGGGTTATACAGTTGAAGAAAAAGAATTACTAGAAATTTTTAATAATTTTAAAAATTTAGCGGACCAAAAAAAAGAAATAACAGATAAAGATTTAGAATCTTTAATGAGTGAATTTCATAGAGAATTAGATACTACAGAACGATTTAAGGTTTTAGATTTAGATGTAGTTTGTGGCAATAAACGAGATCCTGTAGCTTCTATAACCCTTGAATTACCTGATGGGAAAAAAGAAACTGCTTCTAAATCAGGAACGGGGCCTGTAGATGCAGTATGTAATTCAATAGACTATATTACTAGACAAAATGTAAATTTAACTGAATTTTCAGTTTCATCTGTTACTGAAGGCATTGATGCTTTAGGTGAAGTCACCATCAGGATAGAAAAAAAAGGTGTTATTTATTCTGGGCAAGGTTCAGATACAGATATAATATTAGCTAGTGCCAAGGCATACGTAAATGCTATTAATAGATATTTAATAATAGAGTCATCAAATTAAATAAAATTCATTTTAGGAGTTAACTAATCATGTTAAAAAAAAGAACTATGTTTGAAAAATTATGGGACAAGCATATTGTTTCAGAACCTAAAGATCAACCTGCAATTTTGTATATAGATCTTCATTTAGTACACGAGGTAACCTCACCGCAAGCTTTTGAAGGATTAAGAATCTCTAATAGAAAAGTTAGACGACCTGACTTAACAATTGCTACAGTTGACCATAATATTACAACTGACAATACTCGTACTGAAGAAATTAAAGATGAAATTGCTAGAAAACAAGTAGAAACAATTAGAGATAATTGTAAAACAAATGACATAACTCTATTTGATGTTTGGGATAAGGAACAAGGGATAGTGCATGTCATTGGTCCAGAACAGGGATATACACAACCAGGAATGACAATTGTATGTGGAGACTCACATACTTCTACACACGGAGCTTTTGGGTCTTTAGCATTTGGGATTGGGACTTCTGAAGTAGAGCATGTTTTAGCAACACAAACTTTGAGGCAAAGAAAACCTAAAACTATGAAAGTTGAATTTAAAGGTTCACTTCAAAAAGGAGTTACTGCCAAAGATATGGTTTTAAAACTTATAGGACAAATAGGAACTGCTGGAGGTACTGGTTATGTTATGGAATATACAGGAGAATCTATAGAAAAAATGTCAATGGAAGGTCGGATGACCATATGTAATATGTCTATTGAAGGCGGAGCTAGAGCTGGTATGATTTCGCCAGATCAAGTAACTTATGATTGGATGAAAGGAAGAAATAAAGTTCCTAAGGGAAATAATTGGTTAGAAGCTATTAAAGAATGGGATCAACTTAAAACTGATAATGGAGCATTATATGATTCTTATGTAGAAGTGGATTGTACAAATCTTGAACCATTTGTTTCATGGGGCACGAATCCATCTCAAGTGCTACCAATTTCATCTTCTATTCCTTCTCCACATGATTACGATCAAGTTATTGAATCTCAATCATGTGCTAATGCTTTAAAATATATGGGATTAAAGCCAGGTACAAAAATTGAAGATATTAAACTTGATAGAGTTTTTATTGGTTCATGTACTAATGCAAGAATTACTGATTTAAGAAGTGCCGCTAAAATCGTTGAAGGAAAAAAAGTCAACTCTAATGTTAGAGCTCAAATTATGCCTGGCTCTACAATAACTAAAATACAAGCAGAAAAAGAAGGTTTAGACAAAATTTTTAAAGCATCAGGCTTTGAATGGAGAGAATCGGGATGTTCAATGTGCTTAGGTATGAATCCAGATATAATTGCTCCAGGTGAACGCTGTGCTTCGACTTCTAATAGAAACTTTGAAGGTAGACAAGGGAAAGGCGGAAGGACTCATTTAGTTAGTCCAGAAATGGCAGCAGCAGCAGCTATTGAAGGTCATTTTGTTGATGTAAGAGAATGGTAGATGTTTTTTGAAAAATCAACAGAAAAAAAAATTTTATAAACCTAAAAGTTTTAATAAGCTAACAAATGCGAATGAATCAAATCAAATTAGTTTGCTATCAAAGATATTTGGTTCAAAAAAAGAATTAGATTTAGCGAGAAGTAATTTTTTTAATAAATTTAACTTTGAATCAAATATTAATTCTTTAAGGATTTTAACTTTTTTACTTTTAATATCTGTCTTTTTGAGCTTAGCAATGTTTTTTATAGAAAGGAGCAATGAAAAAATTTACCAATCTTGGAGTTACGAAGGAATTGAAAATATACCACCTTCAAATACTTTAGATTTTGAAAATATTATAGATTTTTCTCAAAAAGAAGAATTTTTAAGTTGTAATTCAAAAAACCCAAAGAAACTATTAGAAGGTATTTGTGATGAAACTTTAGATTATGTAGATAAAATGAATGCTACTCAATCAAAATCTCAAATTATTTATATTTTTCAAATATTGTTATTATTTCTTTTACTTTTCCCTTTAGCAACTTTTTTTCATAGAGCAATAAGAAATATTAAAACTTTAGGTTATAAAACTAACATTTCGGCAGAGAAATCTGTAATTTGGATTTATTTTTTTCTATTTTTATTTTTTTTATTCATTTTTATTTCTAGGTGGATATCAAGTAATGATTTAATAGTTTTTATTTTAATTCTTTTGCCACTTTTAATTTTAAGCTTTAGAATTATTAAAGTATTTAAAGAAATTTATTTAGGAAGTAGAGAAGAAAATTTATCTAATAAATCAATACTAATTATATTTAGTAATAGATTTAAGCTTTGGTTATTAGCATTAATTATTAATTGCTTATATAACCCTTCAACAATAACTAGACTTTGGTCACATAATACTCAAAATTTAAATGAATTTATTTATGCCACTAAATTAATGTATTTTTCATCCTTATCATTAGGAATTTTAAATATATTAACAATTTTATTAATAGTTGAAATTTATAAGATGCAGGAGATTAAAAATATAAATAAAGGATCAATTGAAATTAATCCTTTAGGATAGGAGAGTAAAACTATGGAAAAATTTACAGAACATACGGGACTTGTTGCTCCCTTAGATAGGGTTAATGTAGATACTGATCAAATTATACCTAAGCAATTTTTGAAAAGAATTGAAAAAACAGGCTTTGGAAAATTTGCTTTTTTTGATTGGCGTTATCTTGAAGATGGTGTTCCAAATCCAGAGTTCATTTTAAATAGTCCAAAGTATTTTGGTGCTTCTATACTAGTAGCTGGCCCAAATTTTGGTTCTGGATCAAGTAGAGAACATGCCCCTTGGGCTTTATTTGAATATGGATTTAAGGTGATTGTTTCTACAAGCTTTGCTGATATTTTTAAAAATAATTGTATGCAGAATGGATTAATTACTGTTGAGTTATCTACTGAAAAAATAGATCTAATTATGACGAATTCATTGAAACTAGATAAATATAAGCTTTCTGTAAATTTAGAAAAACAAATTATTTATGATGATTTGGGATTTGAATCAAATTTTGATTTTGATTCTTTCAGAAAAGAATCTATACTTAAAGGTCTGGATGATATTGGAATAACTTTGCAATTTGAAGATGAAATAAAAAACTTTGAATTAAAGTTAAAAAAAGACAATTAATTCATAATTCACGTAATTGTTGATAGAATAGAATTTAGGACAATTTTTGGAGGATATATGGAAGCAAGAGTTTGTGTTTTGGCTGGAGACGGTGTTGGTAAAGAAGTTACTACAGAATCAATGAAGGTTCTGGAAGCTATTTGTAAAAAATTTGAACATAACTTCGAATTTATTCATGCTCTAGTTGGAGGAGCTGCGATAGATAAATTTAATAATCCAATTCCATCTGAATCAATGAATTTAGCTTTAGGTTCAGATGCAATATTATTTGGAGCAGTTGGTGGCCCTAAATGGGATAACCCAAGTGCAGATATGAGACCTGAAGATGCAATTTTAGCCTTACGAAAAAGATTGGGCTTATATGCAAACATGCGGCCAGTTAAGGTTTATCCAGAATTAATTCATGCAAGTCCATTAAAACCTGAATACCTAGTTGATGTAGATTTTGTTATAGTAAGAGAGCTTACTGGAGGCCTTTATTTTGGTAGGCCAAAAAGACGAAGTGCAAGTACACGAGGTAGAAGGGCTGTAGATACTTTAGCATACTCTGAAAAAGAAATAGCTAGAGTAGTTAGAGTAGCTTTTGAATTAGCTAAATCTAGAAGAAAAAGACTTCATTCTTTAGATAAAATGAATGTTTTAGAAACAGGTAGACTTTGGAGAGAAATCGCAAATGAAGTTTCAAGAGACTATCCTGAAGTTGAGCTTATACATATGTTAGCTGATAATGCTGCTATGAAAATAATAACTAATCCGTCAGATTTTGATGTGATTGTTGCAGAAAATAGTATAGGTGATATTTTATCAGATGAAGCTTCAGTTATAACTGGATCTATGGGAATGCTTCCTTCAGCAAGCTTAGCTTCTTCTCCTCCACCTCCAGGAAAAAGAAGAGGAAGAAGAGGAAGGCCTGCTCTTTATGAACCAATTCATGGCTCAGCTCCAGATATAGCCGGACACAATGTTGCTAATCCAGTAGCATCTTTCTTATCTGCTTCATTGATGCTAAGGTGGTCTTTTGGTTTACATGAAGAAGCTGATGAAATTGAGAACGCTATAGATAAAATTATTTCAGAAGGATACAGAACTGTAGATATTGCAGGAGAAAATGATCATAAACTTTCAACAAGTCAGATGGGTGATTTGGTTGCAGGAATAATTTCTAGCGGACCAAAAACTTAATAATATAATGTTAAATCCAATCGATTATATTCCAGATTATAACTCAGATATTATTGTTTCTTATTTGAATAAAAATGTTTCAATTTTTAGAGATAAATGGGGAATTCCTCATATAGAATCTGAAAACTTTAATGATCTTTTTTTTGCTCAAGGATATACATCAGCTCAAGATAGACTATTTCAAATGGATTTAGACAGATTGAGATGTTTGGGACGCTCTTCAGAATATTTAGGGGAAAAAGCTATTTCAAATGATAAATTAAATTTAAAAAGAAAATTTGATATAGTTTCAAAAGCTGATTTAAATAATGCTTCAGATAAAGCATCACAAATGATTAGTTCTTATACAAAAGGTGTTAATTTTTATATATCTAATTTAAAAAAATTACCCTTAGAATATCAATTAATTAATAAGACTCCAGAAAATTGGGAAGATTGGCATTCAGTTTTAGTCTATAAAATCAGAAATGCCGCTGAAGGTTCATTTAATGGAAAATTATTTTACTCTCAATTAGCTAGTATAATCGGAAGTGAAAAAGCAGCTAAGCTAACTCCAGGTTATCTTCCAGGAGCTTTATTAACTTTACCTCCTGGATCAAAGTTTTCAGGAGAAATAGAAAATGCAGTTGAAGAACTTACAGAAGCTGCAAAGAACTTTCAATCGATTGGTGCTATTGATGGTGAATCAAATGGATGGTCTATTTCAGGAGAAAGAACTTATTCTAATAAACCACTTGTTGGAGGCGATTCTCATAGAACATTAGACACGCCTAATGTTTATTATCAAGTTCATTTGAAATGTCCAGAATTTGAAGGAATGGGTCATACTATTCCTGGTTATCCAGGGTTTATGCATTTTGCACATAATAAATACGTAGGTTGGGGGATGACGCATGGAGGAGCAGACACACAAGATCTATTTTTAGAAAAGCTTAGACATTTTGAAAGTAAAGTTCAATATAATAGTAATAATCAATGGCACGATGCTAAAATTTCAACAAAAACTATAAATCCTAGAAATATGCCTTCAGTTGAAATTCAGATTATTGAGACTAAAAACGGGAATATCATATTTGGAAATCCTGAAAAAGGTATAGGACTTTCACTTTCAGACCCTGGAGGTCAAAATGAAGGGACTTTTTGGATAGATTCTGCCTTTGAAGCAATGATTTCTAAATCTGCAGATGATTTAGAAAAAGCTTTTGATAAATGGACTGATAGAACAAATAATTATCCATATGTAGATGTAGAAAATAATTTTGGTTACAAATTTGCTGGATCAGTTCCAATTAGACATAAACAACATGAATGGGGTATTGCTAAAGGATGGGAAGAAAAATATACAGTTAAAGATGAAATTCCTAGAGAAAAGCTACCTAAATCAAGAAATCCAAAAAATGGCTGGGTAGTAACTTGTAATCAAAAAGTTGTAGACTTTGACTATCCTTATTTTATGTCAGTTGCATTTGCACCTGAATATAGAGCTAAAGTTTTAATAAAATATTTAGAACAAAACACAAATAACTTATCAATAAAAAATATGCTTGAAATGCATAATCAAAAATTTTCTATACCTGCTGAGAAATTAATTTCTTTTTCAAAAAAAATTGACTTTTCAAAATATAACTTAACAGATACTGAAAAATCACTATTATCCATAATTCATAATTGGGATTTTTCAATGGATAAACAAAGTATAGCTGCTTCAATATACTCTGTTACTAAAGAAAATATTATCAAAGAAATCGTAAGTATAAATTATGGAAATTTAAGTTATGAAATTAATCAATGGGAAAATATTGGAGGAGTATCCCATGTTAGGCGCTTTTTATCACCTCTTATAAATGAACAGATTGGAAAGCCTAATAGTTTTTTATTAGATGGAAATATTACTTGGGAAGATTTGTATACAAATTCACTTAAAAGTGCAATAAAATTTCTTAAAAATAAATTTGGAGATGATTCAAATAATTGGAAATGGGGTAACTTGCATAAAACTAACCATCAACATCCGTTATCTTCAGAATTTAAAGAATATAAAGATATTTTAAATCCAAAAAAAATCTCTGCTAGTGGAGATGGAGATACACCTTTAGCAGGCAGCTTTGATAAAAACTATCAAATTGTAGCAGCTTCAGTAAATAGGTATGCTCATGATCCTAATAACTGGGAAAATAGTAGATGGATTGTCCCATTAGGTTCATCAGGAAATCCTGGTTCCAAAAATTATAGTGATCAGTTAGAAATTTGGGCTAACGGTGAAACAATTCCACAATTATGGAATTGGGATGAGATAAGAAAAATATGTAATAAACAAAATTTAGTAGTAAATTAAATTTACTCAAAAGTAATTTTAACACTTCCTAAACTTTCAATATTAATTTCTATAATATCTTTTTTATTAATCCAATATGTTTGAACTAATGATCCTAAAGATATCAAATCTCCAGCTTTAGGAAAATTATTATCTGCAAAATCAAACTCTAAAAACCATTTTAAAGCATTGATAGGATCATTTAAAATATCTCCACCAATTCCATTCCCAATTATTTTATTATTTACCGTCATGAAACCTTTAAGTTTTTTTAGTTCATCTAATTTTATTTTTTTTGATCCATTTCCGTACGCAATAGCAGACGAAAAAAAATTATCAGCTATTAATATTGAAGTTTTTTCTTTTTTGTAATCTGGCCATCTATCGTCTACTATTTCAATTGATGGGACTATTTTTTCAACTATTTCATTTAGATCATTTATTTTTTTTTTATATTCATAATTTTCTGATAAAACCACAGCTATTTCACATTCAACTCCTGGATTTACGAAATTATCAAATTTAATTTTGGAATTATTTTCAAATATTTTATTTTTCATAACTCTACCTAGACATGGTGATGAAATATTTAAATATTTTTGCATTACGGGTGTTGTGCAACCTATTTTCCATCCTTTGTATTGATTATTTTTAGAAAAATAATCAAATATTTCATTTTGAATCATATAGCCATCAGAAATTTCAATTAATTCCTTTTGATCTACTGGGATAATAATTTTAGTATTTTTTTTAATTGAATCTATTATAATTTCTGAAATGATATTCATAAAAAAATATAAGTTATACTTTAATTATGAAAATAATAATACCAAGAACTATAATTTCAAAGTTGATTGAGCATGCTTTATTGGAAGATCCTAATGAATGTTGTGGATTATTACTTGGCAAAGAAAACACAGTTCTAAATATAGAGAATTGTAATAATGTTCATTCTAGCCCTAAAACTAGATATACTATTGAGCCGAAAGATTTATTAATAGCTGAAAAATTCAGTGATGATCATAATATGAATATCTTAGCAATTTATCATTCTCACACTCATTCCCAAGCTTATCCTTCTAAAACAGATATTGAAAATGCTGTTGAAAGTATGTGGACAAATCCTTATTATGTTCTCATTTCTTTAGTAGAAAAAACTAGACCGATTATAAGAGCGTTTAAAATTTCAGATAATAAAAATGTAGAAGAGACAATTATTGAGCATGATGGTGATGCTTATATTAGTCCGACTGAGAATGCTTAATTAAGAACCATTCCATTGAATCTGAAAGTGCTAACCAACTTGCTTCAATAATGTTTGAAGATGCACCTACACTTGTCCAAACTTCTTTGTCATCAGAAGATTCTATTAAAACCCTTACAATTGCTCCAGTACCTGTAGAACCTTCAACTACCCTTACAATGAAATCTGTAAGCCTTACTTTGTTTATTTCAGGGAAACTGTCTACTAAAGCTTTTCTCATAGCATTATCCAAGGCTCCAACAGGCCCATTTCCTTCAGCAGCTGTATGCATAATATTATCATTTGTTTTGATTTTTATAGTAGCTTCTGAAAGGATTGGGTGTTCAGAGTTATCTTCTCTCCACCCAGTACCCATAGATGATCTTCTTTTATTTTCAACTATCACCATAAAATCAATAAGTTCAAATTTTTGTTCATAATTTGGTAAACTTCTATAAATCAATAAATCTAAGGATGCATCTGCAAGTTCAAAAGCATATCCTTTTGACTCTTTATCTTTAATTATTTGAGTTATTTTTTCAGAATCATTTGTATCTAAAATATTTTCTAAGCCCAAACTTTTTATTCTAGTTAAAATGCTTTTTTTCCCAGATAATTCTGAAATAGTAATCGATGAATCATTTCCAACTTGATTAGGCTCGATATGTTGAAAAGAATTAGGATCTATAAGGTAACCTGCAGCGTGCATCCCTCCTTTATGAGTGAAAGCATTTTTACCTACAAAAGGTTGAAATGGAAAAGGCCTTTTATTAGCGACCTCTGAAACGTAATGAGAGAGATCTGTTAATTGTTTAATATTTTTCTCATTACTTAAAGTATTTTTACCCATTTTCAGATTAAGGTTTGCAATAACACTAATTAGATTTGCATTTCCTGTTCGTTCCCCATATCCATTTATACATCCTTGTACCTGAAAAGCACCTGAATCTACAGCTGCTAAGGTTGATGCAACTGCAGTGTCTGTATCATTATGAGTATGAATACCTATTATAGTTTCATCGCTAAATTTGCTTACTACAATTTTAGTGATTTCCCCAATTTCACTCGGTAACGTTCCTCCATTTGTATCGCAAAGAATAATTCTTGAAGCTCCAGCATTATATGCAGCTTTTAAGCATAATAATGAATAATCTGGATTTTCTTTATAACCATCAAAAAAATGTTCAGCGTCGAAAAAAACTTTCTTATTTTTTTCTCTTAAAAAAGTAATTGAATCTGAAATCATATTAATATTTTCTTCAAGAGAAGTTTTAATAATTTTTTCTACTTGGTATGCACTAGCTTTACCAACGATAGTTACAAAATCTGTCTCTGCAGATAAAAGAGCTTTTATGAAAATATCATTTTTTGTATCATTATTAGCTTTTCTTGTTTGACCAAATGAAACAATTTTAGAATTTTGTAAGTTTAATTTTTTTACTCTTTTAAAATATTCTTCATCTTTAGGATTGGATCCTGCAAACCCACCTTCTATAAAATCTACCCCTAAATCATCTAACTTTTTAGTAATTAAAAGTTTTTCTTCTAAAGATAGGTTTATACCACTTTGTTGGGTACCGTCTCTAAGAGTAGTATCATAAATTTCAACTTTATTTTTTTTATTTATCATTTAGATTGTTCAATTTTTTTTTTCTAATAATAATAATATATCTATTATTCATGTAATAATCTAATATAATTTTATTAAAATATTATTAAAATCAGAAGGAAATAATAATCTGATGGATAAAGAAAAATACTTAAACTTAGGTAAATGCTTGCAAATTACTCCTCAAACGTTTGGAAAACCTGGTAATCGTACATTTCTTTTAGAAATATATTGTGAAGAACATTTTATTAAGCTTTGGCTAGAAAAACAACAATTAGCACTGATATCTCAAGAAATAATTAAATATCAATCTTTCACTAACTTATCTACTCAAAATTCAAATTTAAATGAATCTGAATTTAAATTTGAGTATAAACTGGTAGATTTTGCTGTAGAACACCAATCTGATAAGAACTCAATTGATTTTTATATAGTTGCTTTAGATTTAGATGATAAAAATATAGCTGCTACTTTTTACTATGAGAATAAATTCGCTCAAAGCCTTGCTAAAAATTCTTTAATAATGGTTTCTAAGGGTAGACCTATATGTAATTTATGTTTTACTCCAATTAATGAAGATGGACATTTTTGTATAAAATTAAATGGTCATATAGAGAATATTAAAATTGGTTAAAAATAACTTTATTGAAGAACAATTAAAATTATTTGAAATTAAGGATGTTAGAGAAATATTTAATGGATCTAATAAAGTTTTTCTATGTGAAATGATTAATGGTAAAGATAAACTTTATTCTATATATAAACCAATTTCTGGAGAAAAACCATTAAGAGATTTTTTTTCAGGTAATCTTTGTTATAGAGAAAAAGCTGCATATGAGATTTCGAAATTTCTTTTGTGGCCTAATTTACCTCCATTAGTGATTAGAGAAGGCCCCTTTGGTAAGGGAAGTTTTCAAAAATTTATTGATCATGATCTTAATAAAAATTATTTTACCCTTTATGATGATTATAGGGAGGACTTATTTTATGTAGCTATTTTTGATTTCATAACGCTTAATACTGATAGAAAAGCAGGATCAATTCTAATTGATAACGAAAAAAAAATATGGACTATTGATCAAGCTTTAACATTTAATCCTTATACAAGATTTAGAACTGTGATGTTTGAATTTAATAACCAACCAATAAATGAAAACACTTTAAAAAAAATAAATAAATTATTTGAAATGGTTGAAAATGAATCAGAGATATTTAAAAGATTATCTACTTGGATTTCTCAAGATGAAATTGATTCTTTAAAAAAAAGATGCCAAACATTAATAAAGTATAAAAAATTACCCAAGCTTGACCCTTACTACAATGTACCTTATCCATTGATATAAAATAAATTTAGAATTTTTCTATAAAAACTTTTTCTTGATCTACCATTTGGCTTTATATTTTTTACAATATAATCACTTAATCTTTCATCAAAAGCTATAAATTTTCCTCTCCAGTTTTTTAGTTTTTTTATATCATAATGACCTTGAGAAAAAAATTGTTTCCATGGATTTATGTCTTCCCATTTATTTTTTTCCATATTACCGTATAAAATTCTTTTGCGAGATTCTTTTATAAGTGTCCAGCCTGCTGCAAAATCCCAGGTGAACGCGTAACCAGATAAAGCTAGTTGAGCATTTCCATTTGCAACTAAAGCTAGCTCTAAAGCAGTAGCTCCTAAATTTCTTAATTCTCCTGAGTGTTTATAAAAATCTTTCTTAATAATGTAACTAGATTGGAAATAAGTTGGAGCAAAAGATAGTATCCCTGGAACTGGCTTATCTTTAATTTTATGTTTCTTTTCACTTGAAAAATTGGATTTTATTCCTTCGCCTTTTATTGCGTATATTATTGCATTTGAATCCCACGGAATACCAATACTTCCAGCTAATGGAACACCTTTATAAAAAACAGCTATTGAAACGCAGTATAGGGGTAATTGATTAATGAAATTCTTAGTACCATCAATAGGATCTATTATCCAAAGATAATCAGATTTTATACTTTCAGTAGTGTCACCTTCTTCACCTAATATTCCATGAAAAGGGAAACTTTCTTTAATGTTTTTTATAATAAGTGTTTGCGATTTATGATCTATATCAGTTACAGGATTGTCACCTTTTATATTGTTTTTATCTGAAATATTATAATTTTCTTTAATTGATAGTCTTATTAAATCTAAGGATTGATTAACACATTCAAGTAAAACATTAATTATTTTTTTATTTATAGAATTTTCCATTTTTTATTTTTACTCAGACTATAATAATAATAATAATAGATTTATTTTTTAAAAGAGAGGATTAGAAGATTTGATAAGCTTTTTCAAAAAAAATTTTATTGAGCAATTATGGTACAATTTTGAAATTTTAATAGAGATTGAAAAAAAACATCCTGACTTTAATATTTTGCCTGACTCAGGTATATTGATTTCTGAGAATAATGATAATGAATTTATATCAAATATTGAAGTAAATTTAAATGAAATTCTACACGATGAGGATGGCTCTACTAAAACAAGATCAAATTTATTAAAAGATACTGAAGGTATGAATTGGATACATATGAAAGATCTCAATTCATATGATTTACTTTCTTCAACTTATACAGTTATTAACGCTATATATAGGAATAATTCTATAAATAATATAATTGGATTCGCGTTGAAAATTAATATTAAATATAAAGAATTAAATGATGATATTTTTTTAATTTATAGAATGGACATCAAGTCTTTTTATCCATTTTCTCCTACATCTAAAACTGTTGGTCAAAAAGATAAATTTAAAGAAGATATTTTTTTTAACTTTTTAACTCATAGCAAAATTAATTTGGAAAAAAACAAGAGAAAATGGTTGGGTATTTGGGGGATACCATTTTGAGTATAGCAATTTTATGTAATACTAATTTTGGATTCGAATTTAAGAAAAATATATTAAACAAAAACATTCAAATTTTTGATAAAGAAAATTCTTATTCAAATTTGTCCGGTTTGATTATTTTATCTAAAGAAATTGATCAAATTGATTATGAAATTATTTTGAAAAGTTTAGAAATGAAAATACCTATACTGGCATTAATGGATGGTTTTGATTCATTAAATATTTTTTTAGGCGGTAAAGATCCTGTTTTTAATCAAAATAAAAATAATGAGTCTATTTTGACTCAATATTTCCTTAGCCCTGGTTCAAAAATATCTCATATTATCGGAGGCTCAGGCTGGATAAAAGCTAACTTCAATTCCCAAAAAAAACTTTTTCAAAAAGACTTATCTGAACATTTTTTTGCATCAATACTTTCTGAGTCTGGAAATATTATAGGATATGAAAAACCAGGAGAGAACTGGGTATTTGGTTTGAGATTTAATGTTTTGGATGATAGCAATCCTAAAGGTTTTGAAAAATTATTATCGGTTTTTTTGGATAAATGTAATTTATAATCACCTTAACATGTCTCGCGCGCTTGCGCGCGCGCGTGGGAAAATATAAATTATAATTATAAAAAATTAATTTTTGAGGTATTTGTAAATGGTTTTAGATAATTTGGGTGAAATTAGAAATATAAAAATTCAAGATGAAATGAAAAGTTCATATCTTGATTATGCTATGAGTGTGATAGTATCAAGAGCTTTACCTGATGTAAGAGATGGATTAAAGCCAGTTCAAAGAAGAGTACTTTATGCTATGCATGATCAAGGAATGCGTCCAAATTCTTCTTATAAAAAAAGTGCTAGATTAGTAGGTGAAGTTCTAGGTAAATATCATCCTCACGGAGATTCTTCAGTATATGCAGCTCAAGTTAGAATGGCTCAACCTTTTTCTATGCGCTATCCATTAGTAGATGGTCAAGGAAATTATGGAAGTGTTGATGGAGATCCCGCTGCAGCCATGAGATATACAGAATGTAAGCTTTCTCCTATAACAGAAAGTTTACTTGGCGATATAGAAAAAGAAACTGTTGATTGGTCGGACAATTTTGATCAGTCTTTGCAAGAACCTTCTGTTCTACCTGCTATCATGCCTAACTTATTAGTTAATGGGGCTTCTGGAATTGCTGTAGGTATGGCTACAAATATCCCTCCTCATAATTTAACAGAGATTTGTGATGGAATCACATTGGTAATTGATAATCCTCAAGCAAATGTTGATGACTTAATGAAAGTTGTTAAAGGGCCAGATTTTCCTACTGGAGCAGAAATATGGGGAACCTCGGGAATTAGAGATGCTTTTGCTACAGGAAGAGGTAGAGTTATGGTTCAAGCAAAGCATGTTTTAGAAGAAGTTAAAAAACAAGATAGAGAAAGAATTGTTTTCTTAGAAATCCCATACCAAGTTAATAAAGCTACTTTGGTAATTAAAATTGCTGAACTAATTAAGACAAAAAAATTAGAAGGAGTATCTGAAGTTAGAGATGAATCTGACAGAAAAGGAATGAGGCTTGTTATTGAATTAAGAAAAGGAGCTTCGTCAAGTCTTATTTTAAATACTTTATATAAACAAACTTCATTACGTTCTTCTTTTTCTGTTAATATGATCGCACTTGTTGATGCAACTCCACAAATATTAAATTTAAAACAAACTATAAATCATTATATTTCCTTCAGAGAAGAAGTTATAAAAAGAAGAGCAGACTATGACCTTAAAAGAGCAAAAGCAAGATTACACGTTTTAGAAGGACTGAGAATAGCAATTACTAATCTTGATAAAGTAATTGCACTGATAAGAGCATCTGAAGATGTTGAAACTGCTCGTAATTCATTAATACAACAATTTAATTTAAGTGAAATACAAGCCCAAGCTATTTTAGATATGCAATTAAGAAGATTAGCAGCTCTTGAAATTGAAAAAATTGAAAATGAATATAAACAATTATCAGAATTAATAGAAGATTTGGAAGATTTATTATCAAATCAATCAAGGATTTTTAGTGTAATTAAAACTGAAACTTTGCAACTTAAAAGAAAATATGGTGAAGATAGAAGAACTGTAGTTAATGAAACTGATTTGAAAGAATGGAAAAGAGAAGACATGGAGCCTAGTGTAGATGTTGTTATAACTCTTTCAAAAGGTGGATATGTAAAAAGGATTTTAGAAACAACTTACAGAGCTCAACATAGAGGAGGAAAAGGTAAAGTTGGTCAAAGAATGACTAAAGATAATGATGTTGTTCCTTATATTCAAGTAGCAAACACACACGATACTTTACTGTTTTTTACTGATAAAGGTAGAGTTTTTTCATTAAGAGTTTTTGAGTTATCAGCTGACCAATCAAGAACTTCTAGGGGGGCTCCTGTTGCAAATATAATCAATTTATCTCCTAATGAAAAAGTTACTGCTATGCTTACAGTTTCAAGCTTGCTTGAAGACACATATCTTTTGATGGTTACTAAATCTGGGAAAGTTAAAAGAATGCATTTGCCTCTTTTAAGAAATATGAATAGATCAGGCCTAAATACATTTAAGCTATCTAAAGATGATGAGTTAGTTTCTGTTTCTTTAGCAGATATTGATGAAGATTTAGCAATAATAACAAGAGAAGGAATGTCTATAAGATTTCCTTCTTCTCAGGTTAGACCTACGCAAAGAGGAGCAGGTGGAATTCGTGGGATAAAAATGAAAACCTCTCAAGATGTTGTTGTATATAGTGGTGTAGTAAACGATGACGGTTATTTACTTATAGTTGGTAGAAGAGGAATTGGTAAATTAAGTGCTTTTAGACATTATAGAATTCAAAATAGAGGAGGCTCAGGGGTACTTACATTGAAAGTGACAGATAAAACAGGAAAAGTTGCTGGTGGTTCTGTTGTTAGTGAAGAAATTGTAGGTGAAAAAGAAGGATTGCTTTTTATTCTTACTGATAAAGCTCAAATTATAAGAACTAATCTTGGTGAAATAAGAAGAACTGGTAGGGTAGCTCAAGGAGTAACAATCGTTAAGCCAAATGCCGGAGATGCCATTAGTGGAGTTTTTATTAACCATGCAGAAGATAAAAGAGAAGCTAGAGAAGAAATAGATATAGAAAATTTTGAAAACTCTGATGATAATGAAGAAACTTCTGAGAATCAATCTCAAAATGATAATGAAGAGACTTCTGAAAATCAATCTCAAAATGACAATGAAGAAAATATAACTGAAGAAAGTTAGATGATTACAGATATTGAATATAGAAAATCTTGGAGTTTATTTCCTACAGGAGTTTCTGTTTTGGCTACTAAAAATAATAAAAATGAATTATTTGGTATGACTGCTAACTCAATAATGAGTGTATCTCTTGATCCAAAGATAATCATGGTATCTGTTGGAAATAAGAGAACTATTTTAGAATACTTAAAAAAAAATAAAGAAGTTTCTATATCAATTCTTTCCAAAGACCAATTAGAAATTGCAGATTTTTTTTCTAATTCAAACGATTTAAATAATAGAAATGACTGTTTTGAAATTAATAAAAATATTTTTTATGTTAAAAACTCATTATGTTATTTTTTTTGCAAAATTATCGATTCATATTTAATTGGAGATCATACAGTATTTACATTGAATGTTGCAGAAATGAATTTGCTAAATAATGAACCTTTAGTTTGGTATAAAGGTTCATTAAATAATAAAATTTTATGAAAATTGCATGTTTATCTTTAGCACCTCTTTTCCCAGAGTATGTTTTAGGTGGTTCCCAGAATATTTTAAATAAAATTGTATTAGGTCTAAAACAAAATGGAATGAAAGTTAGACTTTTTTCTCCAATTACTAATTTAAAAAAGTCATATATAGGTGATGTTGAAATAGAAAATATATTAAATTTAAAAGGATCATTCCCATCTCCTTTTGAAGTTCCTTTATATGAAATTCAAGATTTATCTAAAACTATTAATGATATTTCAACATGGGCAGATAGACTATATCTGCATGGTGATGGATGGACAATGAGGGAGGAATTTAAGGGAACAAAAATTATTAGTGGTATTCATGATCTAGTTTATCAAGAAGCTATTACTTCTGTTTTTTCGTTAGATTCTAATAAAATCATTGTACCTTCTAAATATTTATTAGAAACAATAAAGGCTTCTATTAGCAAGGAAAGATTTGAAAAAAAAAATATCACCGTAATTAAAAATGCTATTTCTAGTAGTGGCGATAATTGTAGACGTTTAAACAAATCAAAATCAAAAAACTTAATATTATTATTTCCTCATAGACCTGATCCAAGAAAAGGATTTATTCAAGCCTTAGAAATTGCATTAGAATTTTCAAAAAATAAACGTTGGGATAAAGTTATTCTAAAAGCTCCTAAATTTGAAAATACTTTAAATAAAGATGGTAAAAATTCTGAATATCTAAACTATGAAACTTATGAGAAATTTAAGTATTTAGGGGGAGAATTAATTCTACATAATTGGATTCCTAGTAATGAAATGAATAATTACTATCAAACTGGTGATTTAACTTTGTGCCCAGGAAATTTTATAGAATCATTTGGATTAGTTCCATTGGAGTCTTTAGCTAATCAAACTCCATCTGTTTGTAGTTCTGTTGGAGCATTTAGGGAATTCTCTAACTTTCCTGGAATAAGACTAGCTCCTTATAATGATATAGATGTATTTGTAGATAAAGGACTTGAACTATTAGATCAAAATGATGAAGTTACTAATGGTAGAAATAAAGTCATAAAAGATTATAGTTTAGATAATATGATTAAAGAATATCTAGATAATATTAAATATCCAGATAAAAAAAATAAATTTAAAAATAACCTTAAATATTATTCAAAAATAGAAAATATTATTTACTATTTAGCTCCTTGGTGTTATTTAGAAAACCAAAAAATTTATCACGACTACAAAGGATGGATGAATGAATTTGAAGATAATTTTATAATACAAAAAAACCAAAAAATTATAATGAGTAATAATTTCTATAAAAAAGCTATAAAAGAAAAAATATTAATCTCTAGTTTATCGATAAATCAATAGGCAAAATTATTTTTTTTTGTGTACAATTAAACTTTGTATATTCAACTGAATAGGAAACTAAATGGACTACGCCATAATTAAAACAGGTGGTAAACAATATAGAGTAAGAGAAGGAGATTTTCTTACTGTAGAAAAACTTGAAGGTAATTCAGGTGATACAGTACTTTTTGACAATGTGCTGATGACTTCATTAAAAGGCAATGTATTAGTTGGTGAGCCTTTGGTTGATGGAGCTACTGTAAAAGCTAAAATAGAAGATCAAGCAAAAGGTAAAAAGGTTATTTCTTTAAGATATAAAAATAAAACTAGACATAGAGTTAAAACAGGTCATAGACAAAAAATAACTAACGTTATAATTGAAAGTATTTCAGTAAAGAAACCAAGGAGTAAATCTAATGGCTCATAAAAAAGGTGGAGGTACCAGCAGGAATGGTAGAGATAGTGCCGGTAAGAGACTTGGTGTTAAAACCTTTGGTGGTAAATTTGTTACGGCAGGTTCAATTATAGTAAGGCAAAGAGGAACTAGATTTATGCCTGGAGAAAATGTTGGAATTGGAAGAGACCATACATTATTTTCTAAGATAGATGGAATTGTTTCTTTTGGTTGGGTCTCTAAAGGTAAAAGAAGATTAAATGTTTATTCTGAAGCTGGAGTGAAAAATTGAAAAAAGATACTCACCCTAAACTTTTTGAAGCAGAAGTTGTTTGTCAGTGTGGTAAAGGCAAATGGACCACTCTTTCTACAAAAAAGAAAATCTCTGTAGAGATTTGTAGTATGTGTCATCCCGCTTGGACTGGAGAGCAAAGGATTGTTGATACAGAAGGTAGAGTAGAAAGAATGAACAGAAGATATAACTTAAAATAAAATCTAAGAAATGAAAAAACATTTTTATGGTGGGCAGGCTGTTATTGAGGGAGTCATGATTAGAGGTAGAAATAACTGTGTTGTTGCTGTCCGAGATAGTCAAAGTAAAATTATTTTAAACCAAATTCCAATTCCTTCTTTTTCAAAACCTTTTTTGAAAAAAATTCCATTTCTTAGAGGAGTAATTATTCTAATTGAAATGATGATAATAGGATACAGATCTCTTACTAAATCATCTGAAATAATTGAAGAATCTGAAGTAACTAATACAACACTCTTAGAAAAAATTTTTTCTTATATTTTTAGCTCTATATTTTTAATATTAGTCTTATCTTTGTTTTTTTTAGTCCCATTATTTTTATCTGATCGGATGGTATTTTTTGACAATAATTTTATTTTGAATAATATTTTAGAAGGTATAATTAGACTTATTTTTTTTATTTTATATATATACCTTATTGGATTAAATAAAGATGTTAAAAGAGTATTTGCTTATCATGGTGCTGAACATAAAACTATTGCAGCTTATGAAGATAATAAAGATATAAATGCAAACAACATAGAAAATATACAAAAATACAATAAAGAACACCCAAGGTGTGGAACAAGTTTTATAATGACGGTAATTCTAGTATCGGTAATTTTGCATGTATTTATACCTAGAGAACCAATGCTTTTACTATATTTATCTAGGATTTTGCTTTTTCCTATTATAGCTGGACTTTCTTATGAATTAATAAGACTATCAAGTGTTAGTACAGATAATATTATTTCAAAATTTTTATCATTACCGAATATTTGGATGCAAAAATTAACTACTGCAGAGCCAGAAAATGACATGATTGAAGTAGCATTATCTGCTATAAATGAATCAGTAAGATTAGATGAATCTATTTAGATTTTTTATTTCTTTTTTCTAATTCTTCTATTACTTTATCAAATTTAATTTCTTCATTTGATAGAAGGACTAACAGGTGGTAAATTAAGTCAGCAGATTCATATATTAAATCTTCTTTTTTTTCAGCAAGAGAAGCGATGATCACTTCGGCAGCTTCTTCTCCTATTTTTTTTCCAATTTTCTTAATACCTTCATTAAATAATTTATTTGTATAAGAATTCTTGGTTTTTTCATTTTTTCTTTTATTTATTATGTTTTCTAATTTTTCTAAACTGAAATTACTTTTAAAATTAATAGTTTCTTCTGTTTCAAAACAAGAATCAATAAAGGTATGGCAAGTAGGACCTTCTGGTTTAGCAGTAATTAATATGGCATCTTTATCGCAATCCAGTAAAATTTGCTTTACTTTTAGATAATTTTTTGAAGATTCTCCTTTTTCCCATAATCTATTTTTTGACCTAGAAAAAAACCAAACATTTTTAGATTCAATGGTTTTATCAAATGCTTCTTTATTCATCCAACCTAGCATTAGAATTTTATTATTTTCATAATTTTGAATTATTGCCGGGAGCAAAGTGTTTTCTTTAAAATTAGGATTCATTTATTTGTAATTGTTCATAAAGTTGTTTAAGGTTTGAAATTCCAATGTAATTTTCATTTTCATAAATATCATTATATACGTTTCTGTTAATCAGTATTGGTTTCATTCCAACTGAACTTGACCCAATTACATCATCAAATTTCTTATCTCCTACATACCAACAATTTTGAGCATTAACATTATTTTTTTTAAGAAATATATTGAAAATTTTTGGATTTGGTTTATAACATTTTGCATTTTCTGAAGAAAGAATAAAATCAAATTTAAAATTTATTTTATTCAAAACTGGATTTAAAAAATCATTATCTGCGTTAGATATTACTCCTATTTTAGAATAATTACTTAATTTAATAATTATATTTTCTGTGTCGGAATATGGGTCGTTATTTGCCATATTTTTTACACATGCTTGTGCACAGATTTCACTAATACCTTTAATTCCAAGTTTTAATAGAACTTTATCAAAACAATTTTTCCAAGCTTCTTTATAAGAAATAAATGGAGGGTTTTGATTTATGTTATCTAAGTTATTTCTACTATTTCTAAAATTAACTTCTTCTTTTTTCCATAATTCCCAAAATTCTAATCCATTGATTTCTAACCTATGTTCTAAAACTAGTTTAGAAAATAAACTATGCCAATTACTTAATTCATTTTTGATCAATGTTTCAAAACAATCGAATAAAATAAATTCTGGAATTTTTTTAATACTATTCATAATCTAATATTTATTTTTTTGTCAATAAGATATTTTTTAACTTCTTCTATTCTAAAATCACCAAAATGAAATATGCTTGCTGCTAGTACTGCATCAGCCTTTCCTATTTTTAGAGCATCATATAAATGCTTTAATGTTCCTGCTCCTCCAGACGCTATTACGGGAATGTTTACTATGTCATTTACTTTGTCTAATAATTCATTATCATAACCACTATTAGAGCCATCCTTATCCATACTAGTAAGTAATATCTCTCCAGCTCCTAGATCTTCTACTTTTTTTACCCATTCTAAGGCATTTATATTAGTTTTATTTCTTCCTCCGTGTGTATAAACAATCCAATCATTTTCTTCTTTTTTTACATCAATTGCAGATACGACACACTGTACTCCAAATTCTTTTGAGCAGTCATTAATAATAGAAGGATTAATAATAGCTGCTGAATTTACTGAAACTTTGTCTGCTCCTGCTTTTAGCATTTGTTTCATATCATCAATACTTTGTATTCCTCCTCCCACAGTTAGAGGGATGAAAACTTCAGATGATACTTTCTTTACTACATCAATCATAGTTTTTCTTCCTTCATGAGTTGCAGTTATATCCAAAAATACAAGTTCATCTGCTCCTTCGTTGTTATAAAATTTTGCCAACTGAGTTGGATCACCAGCATCTTTAATATTAATAAAATTTACACCTTTAACTACTCTTCCACGGTCTATGTCTAAACATGGTATTATTCTTTTTGTTAGCATAATGATTTTTATAAAGAGTTATATTTTTTTTAAAGCTTTTTTTAAGTCTATATTTTTTTGGTAAATTGACATTCCAAGAATTGCCCCGTCTATTCCTAATTCTTTAAGAGTAATAAGATCTTCTAAGCTTGAAATTCCTCCTGCAATATTTAATTCTGAAGAACAAAATTTTCTGAATTTTGAAATATACTGAAAGTTAGGGTGTGATAGTGTTCCATCTTTTTCGATATCTGTATAAATAAAAGATTCACAACCTTCTTGTTCTAATTCATAGACCATATCTTCGATTTCTATTTTTGAATCTTCAATCCAACCTTTTGTCTTAATATGACCATTTAAAGCATCAATACTAACTATAATATTAGATCTAAACTTAGCAATTGATTTTAAAACTTCTTTTCTATTATCTAAAGCAGCAGTTCCAAATATTATTTTCTTTACTCCTAAATCTATATAAGATTCAGCTTTTTTAAAAGTTCTTATTCCTCCACCAATTTGAATTTTTAAATTAGTTTTATTTAGAATTTTTGCTATGATATTTTTTATTGTAGTATCTCCTGATTTAGCCCCATCTAGATCAATTATATGAATAAATTTACTACCATCCGTTTCAAATTTTTGTGCAACTTGTATGGGATCATCATTAAAAATAATTTCATTATCATAATTACCTTTTATTAATCTTACGCATTTTCCATCTCTAATATCTAATGCTGGGTATATTTTCATATTAATTCCTAATATTATTTCTTATTAATAATTTTATTAAAATTTTGGTAAATTTTTAGACCATCTTCGCCACTTTTCTCTGGATGAAACTGTACAGCTGATAAATTATTTTTTTCAATTGCCGCACACATTTGAATTGAGTAATCTGTTTTACCTATGATTATTTCCTGATCAATTGGATCACAATAATAAGAATGGACAAAGTAAAAATTTGATTTTGTTGGTATTCCTTCTAAAATTCTAGATTTTTTAAGTAAATCTAATTGATTCCATCCCATATGTGGAACTTTAAATTTACTTTTTTCATTTTGAAATTTAGGTATTTTTTTTACAGAACCTTTGATTATTCCAAGTCCTGGAATGACTCCTTCTTCTGAATTTTCGAATAAAATTTGCATACCAACGCAAATACACAATATGGGTTTACCTGATTGATAAAAATCTAAAATTATTTTTTCTAAATTTAGTTCTTTAATATTTTTTATAACTGTATCAGTAGAACTAACTCCAGGAATAATCAATCCTTTGCTATTATTAATTTCCTTTATGTCCGATGTAATAATATTTTCTTGATTAAATAAATCTAGAGCTTTTTTTACACTGTGAAAATTTGCTGATTTTGTGTCTAAGATTGCTATATCGGGCATAAATTATTCCGTTGCTTTTAAATATTCTTTATCTTTGTCAATATATCTTGCAAGAATAAATAATAAGTCACTTAATCGATTCAAATAAATAAGAATATTATTATTATTTAATAAATCTTTTTTTACTATCTCTACACATAGTCTTTCAGATTTTCTACAGTTAGTTCTGGCTATATCTACAAACGAGGAAAGCAGACTACCTCCTGGCAATATAAAATAGTTTATTTTTGGCGTAATTTCTTGGTATTTATCAATTAAGCTTTCTAATTCTTGAATAACATCTTTTTTAATATACTTATAATTTTTTTTTAAATCTAAATATTTTTCTTTCGAGCAAGCAATTTCTGACGATACTATAAAAAGAGTTCTTTGAATTTTTATAATCAAATCAGCTATTTCACTATCATTTTGTTCTTTTGAAATAGCATATGCTGTTCCTAAATTAGACATACATTCATCAATGGCACCATAACATTGAACTCTGATATCGTTTTTTGAAACTTTTTGCCCAAAAAGCAAAAAAGTATTACCTTTATCTCCATTTTTTGTGTATAGTCTAGTCAAATCTTTTATTTTATGTTTTTTTTTATATAATAAATACTATAATGATTTTATAAGTTTAATAATATTCATAAGTACTAAATAAAAGAAATAGATATATTTATATGACAAACAAAATACCTTTAAATACAATTAAGATTTCTGAAAAAGCTTGCGAAAAAGTTAAAGAGTTTGCTAAAAATCAATCTAAGGAAAAATTTGGTTTAAAAGTAGCAGTAAGAGCAGGTGGTTGTTCAGGTTTAGAATATATTTTAGAAATAGTTGACGGGCCTGATGATAATGATAAAGTTATATCTCAAAATGGATTAGAAATTTTTATCCCAAAAAAAGCTTATGTTTTTTTAGCTGGTACTTATTTAGATTTTTCTGATGGTCTTAATGGAAAAGGATTTGAGTTCATAAACCCTAATGCTAAGTCATCATGTGGTTGTGGAGACTCTTTCTCAGTTTAAAATGCTTTTTTTAGAAAATTCAATTAAAACTTATAAATTACCATCCATTTTCATAGAACCTGATCAGGAAATTTTTAGAATGACGGGTAAGGATGCAATTTCTTTTTTAGATAGAATTTCTACAAATAAAATAATAACTTTTGCTGATATTACTTCATCTAAAACAATTATAGCTAATAATAAAGGCTCAATATTAGATGTATTAAAATATAAAATTCTTGATTCTGAAAATTTAATTTTTACATTTAATTCTAATAATAATGAAACTATAAATCATTTAAATAATTATATTATCCTAGATGATGTTGAAATAATCTTTGAAAACAAACTTAGTAAAATTTCTTATTTTTCAAAAACAGAAAACATTTCCAAAGAATTTATCAACCATTCCTATATTTCTAATTTAGATAAATCTGAAGATCTTTTTAGATATGAATTATTTATAGAACCAAAAAATCTAACTAAAATAATAAATTTAAAACCTCTAAATATTTTATCTAAATCAGAAAAAAACTTTTTAGAAATTTTCATGAAATTATTTGAATATAAATCAACTTTGTCGAAAATTAATCCATTGGAAACTGGTTTGAAAAATTTTATTTCTTTTGATAAAGGTTGTTATGTTGGTCAAGAAGTTATAGCTAGACTACATAATTATAAAAAAGTAAGTAGAGAAATTATATATTTCAAATCTAATGAAATGTACAAAATTAATGATTCTTTTAAAAACAAAAATGGAATTTCTGGGAAAATATTAAGTATTGAAAATAATAATAATTATTATATAGGCCTATGCCTTATCAAAAAAAAAGATATTAATAATTTAAACGAAAATTACATTTTTATTTAACGAAGTAATAATGTATCACCTCCGTCAACCAATATGTTTTGTCCTACAATCATATCTCCTCCTTCGGAACATAACATTAAAGCTACTTTTGCAACATCATTTGGCATCAATTTTTTTTGTTTAGGATTACTTCTTTTTAATATTTCATTAATTTCATCTTGATTAGGAAAATGTTTTATTGCATCAGTTTCTAATAATGAGGCAGAAATAGAATTTACATTAATATCTTTGGCCGCTAAATCAAATGCCATATATCTTGTCATAGACTCTAAAGCAGCTTTTGATACTCCTATAGAAAAATAGTTATTCATAACTTTTGAAGATCCTGGAGATGAAATATTTATAATTCTTCCTTTTTTATTCATGATAGTAGAAATTTTTTTTGAAAGAACCCAAGGACTTTTTAAATTAATTTGCATTGTCCAATCCCAATGTTTTTCTGTAGTATCTAGTGAGTTTTTCATAACTCCTGAGGCAGCATTATTAATCAAGAAATCTATTTTAATGTTTTTATCTGTTAAGAACTTATAAAATTCTTCAACATTTTTTAAATGAAGTAAATTTAATTTTTTTGATATTGCAGAAACTCCTAATTTTTTTATTTCATCTTCAATAATTTTGGCTTCTTTAGAACTTCTAGCATAGGTAAAAATTATATTACAACCCTTTTTTGCAAATTCATAACATAGCTCTTTTCCTATACCTCTTGTTCCTCCAGTGATAATAGCCGTTTTATTTTTAAAACTCATATTGCCATCCCACCATCTACTCTAATGATTTCTCCTGTTATGTATCTTGCTTCTTCTCTGGATAAAAAAGCTGCTATAGGTGATATTTCATCTGGTTCTCCAAATCTTTGCATTGGTATCCAAGACATAACTTCTTGTTTTACTTTTTCTGATAAAACGTCAGTTGTTGCTGTAGACACATAACCTGGAGCAATTACATTTGCAGTTATATTCCTTGTGGCAACTTCCTTAGCAACAGATTTAGTAAATGAATGTATTCCAGCTTTAGAAGCAGAGTAGTTAGATTGGCCTATATTACCTCTTAGACCTACAACAGATGAAATGTTTATAATTCTACCCCATCTTTTTTTTATCATATTGTTTATACAAAGTTTTGTGCAATAAAAAGTTCCTTTTAAGTTTGTGTCTATGACTTTGTCAAAATCTTCAGGTTTCATTCTCATTAATAACGAATCTGAAATTATTCCAGCATTGTTGTACAAAATTTCAACCGATCCTAGTTTTTCTTCAACTACTTTTATCATATTTTTAACTTCGTTTAGCTTTGATACATTAGCTTTGATAATAATCCCATCACTACCTAGCTCTCTTATCTCTTGAAGTACGTTATTAGCATCTTCTTCATGAGAGTTATAATTTATAGCAATTTTATGACCAGACTTAGCTAATCTTAATGCGATAGATCTTCCAATGCCCCTTGAAGCACCAGTTATAAGTACTATTCTTGAAAGTTCTTCCATAAATTAATCCTTAATTTCTGATCTAATTTTTTTTATAGCTTTTTGTTGTTTTTCTACCCAGTCATTTTCAATTATCATTTTAGCAGTCTTTATGGCATTAGTTATTGTAGAAACATTAGAACTTCCATGTCCAATTATAGATACTCCATTGATTCCATAAATTGGACCTCCACCGTAAAATTCTAATACATTTGTTTTCTTATAAATTTCATTATAAAGATCTTTATTTCCAGTTTTCTCTAGCACATTTTTTGCTATTCTTTTCCCTAAACCTTCTGTAGATTTTAATAATATATTTCCTACAAATCCATCACAAATTAAAACATCTACTTGGTTATCGTAAATATTATCAGCTTCTACATTTCCTATAAAATTTAATGAGCTTTTCTCTAATAGTTCATAAGATTCTTTATTTAAGAGGTTTCCTTTCCCTTTTTCTTCACCAATTGATAATAATCCCACCTTTGGGTTATTATTACTAAATAATATACTTGAGACCTGGTTTGCTATTGCTGCAAAATCTACTAATTGGCTTGGTTTAGTATCAACATTTGAACCTAAATCTATTATAACCATTTCTGGTGAATATCCAATGATCGGACCACCAATAGAACCTCTCTCAATACCATCTATACTACCAAATAATATAGTTGCTGCCGCAAGGGTTGCACCTGAAGAACCCATACTAACGAATCCAGATGCTATTCCTTTTTTTACAACTCCAGCTGAAATAAAAACGGATGCTTTAGGTTTTGTTCTGAATGCACTAACAGGGCTTTCACCTTCGTTAACTACTCCTTCTGATGGTATTATTTTTAATTTTTCAGTAATTTCATTAGGATATTTTTTAAACTCTTCTAATAACTCTTTTTCATCTCCAATTAATATAACTTTAATATCATTTTCAATTATCGAATTTATAGCAGCAGGAACTGTTACTTTTGGTCCGTGATCTCCTCCCATTGCATCTAGAGCTATTACTCCTTCAAATTTTTTCATTTTTCTTCCTTTTAACTAATTGTTAGACTAGCTGTTACAACTTCATCACCATTCTCTTTAATACACTTAACTTTAATATTTTTCTTATTTTCAGAAATATTTTTTTCTATATGAGAAATAATTATTTTTTCCTCAGCAAATAAAGGATTTTTAAATCTAGCTTCAAACGAAGAATTATCAAACCAAAATTTTGAATAAATTTCATATAAATATTCCATAATTAAAGATAAAGTAAGCATACCATGGGCAATTCTCTTCTTAAATATACTTTTTTCAGCAAAATCTTTATCTATATGAATGGGATTAAAATCTTTTGAAGCAAAAGCATAATCATTAATCATATTTTGCGTAACTATAATTTCAAATTTTTCTATTATTTTATTCTCCATCTGTATTTATTAAAATTGTACTAACTGATTGACCTAAATTCATTTTGATTTCATTATAATATTTAATTTTAATTTTTATAAATATGTTTTTTTTTCTTTCTGTTTTTGAAATTATTTCTGGGACTGCAAAAATAATTTCTGTCTCTTCAATTTTCTTTTCCCATTTAACTGATTGATTTAAATGAACAGCTCCATTTTCTAAATTAACTTCAGATAATAATTTTCCAAAACTTATTGAAATTATAGCAAAAGGGGAGTGATTATCTTTAGATCTGTTAATTATTGCTTTATTAAATAGTTCTGATGTATTATTATCTAGAAATATTTCATAAGGTCCAAATTTATGCCCAATAGGGTATGAATTAATACTCATATTTATTTTTTATCCTCATCTAATAATCTTGACAAATATGCATCAAGGGATTTTTTATTATTAGGCCCATTAACCTTAAAAGCAAAAGATCCATCACTCCTGACAAAAAACTTTTCAGGAACAGCAATTACTCCAAAGTCTACGGCAGTATAACCATTTTTATCAATTACAATATCATACTGAATATCGTAATTTTCAATAAATTGATTAATTTGATTCTGATTATCCCATACTGCAATTCCTATGAATTCTATACCTCTAAATTTCCATTCCTTCTCAGCTTCAGATAATATTTTTGCTTCTTTTATACATGGTCCACACCATGAAGACCAAAAATCAATTAGAAGAGGTTTCCCTTTATAATCACTTAGGTTTATTTTTTCTCCTAGTAAATTTTCTAATTCAAAAGTACTTCCTATTGGGGCAGAAACTCTAACTTCTCCTAATATACTATTAACTCCCATATTAATTTTGGGAGTTTTATCACTTAATATTCCTGCAATTAACAATGAAAAAAAAGTCAATAAAAAAATAATTGAAATAATTAAAATTAAATTTTTTGTATTAATTAATTTCATTTTAATCATTTTCTTTGTCTGAAAAATTTTGCTACAAAAAAAACTATTATTATGTTAATCATTAGTAAAATTGTTACTAAATAAATAATTTTATAATCTAGGCTACTTGTTATTTTTTTAAAAAAAGAAGTTGGTATGTTATTAATTTCTAAGTTCAAATAATCACCTTCTAAATAATTTTTACCAAAATACTCACTAAATATTTTTGAAGAAATATTAATATTTTGGCTAAAACTAATTTTCTCACCAGAAATACTACCAGCTCCTTCAGGAATTATTATTTTGAAAGAATTTGCCCCATGAGGAAAGTGTAAAGGGAATTTAAAATATGATGATTTATATAAAATATTATAATTAAATATAATATTGTAATTACCTGTAGGGATATTTGAAGTTAAAGCAAAACCTTCTTCAAGTTCAATTAAGTTTCCTTCTGGTAAATCTGTTTCTACATATAAATCCATATAACCTTTAGGTAAACTAAATCTTAAGAAATTCATACCAGTAGATTCTACGTCGGTGAAATTTGGGGTAAAAGTTTCTTCTGTTGCATTTTTTATTTTTACAGCAGTTATTATAGATAAAATCTGCTCATTTTGATTTACTGATAGCACAGACATATTGTATTCAGAAATTACTATATTATTTATTTTAGAGATATTTTGAGCTTCAATTTGATCGTTATTAAAAAGTAAAGATAATAGAGCAAAAATAGCTATTGAAAATAATTTTGATTTATTACTAATCATTTTTTTTATTCCTAGTTATAAAAGGCTTTAGAATTATTATTGTTGAACTAATTACTAAAATTAAAAAAATAATTGATAAAATAAATTCCATTTAATTCCTTTTTGTTTTATTTGGCCATAGAGTAATTAGAGTTCCTAATATAAGTATAGGACCAGATATCCAAATCCACCATGCTAAAGGATTTATTGCAATTCTTATAGTCATATTATTTTCATCTATGAAATCTTTTGGAATTATATATAAATCTTCTACAGGAGTACTAAGTATTGCTGACCTAACACTGATTTGATTATAATTTGGATAGTAAGAATGCATTGCTACAATTTTATTTTTTTTAGATAGATCTGTAATTTTTGAAATTTCAAAAATTGCTTTAGTTATTGAATTATCTCCAATAAATTCTTGTTTTATTTCTTTGAATAAAATTGAATAGCTTCTAAATTCTATCTCTTCAGAAACAGATACATTTATATCTAATCTTTCATCATAAAATTTTGTTCCAACTACTCCAAAAGCTAATGCAAGAATTGCTATATGAACAACATACCCTCCATTTCTTCCTCTATTAGAAACAATCATAGTAATAAATGAAGGAATAGGATTATAAGAATTAATCATCCTTGACTTAGTTCCTCCAATCCATTCTCTAAAAATAATTGTTAATACAAAAAATATTGATACAAATGAAATAAATGGAAAAAATTCTTTTATACCTGAAATGTATATATATAACCCTAATATTACTGTGATGATTATCGAAGGTAATAACCTGAAAATCGTAGCTTTTTTAGTTGTCATTCTCCACGAAAGAATTGGGCCAATACCCATCAAGATGATTATAAATAAAAATATTGGACCCGCAGTTTTATCAAAATATGGAGCTGAAACACTTATTTCAGTATCATTGAGTATTATTGAAACTACTGGGAAAATAACACCCCACAATATTACCAATGAAGTGACTACTAAAAGAATATTATTCAATAACAATGAAGCTTCTCTTGATAGATATGATTCAATTTTATTTTTATTATTAGTAAGATTTTTATAATTAAAAATAATAGAGATAACACTATAAAAAGTCATAACTATCATAAAAATTAGAAATAAAAAACCTAAAGTTGAAGCTGCAAATGAGTGTACTGAAACGACAGGGCCACCTCTGTTAATAAAAGTTCCTAATAGTGCTAGAACAAAAGTAAGAGAAATTAAAATAATATTCCATAATCTAAATATGCCTCTTCTTTCTTCTACCATTATTGAGTGTATAAGAGCAGTTAAAACTAACCATGGCATTAAACCTACATTTTCTATAGGATCCCAACTCCAATATCCACCCCAACCTAATATAGTATATGCCCACCAAGCTCCTATTAATAATCCACAACCAAGAATTGCCCAAGAAATAAGACACCAAACTCTTAATATGGTATGCCAATTATTAGAATTAGTCTTATCAAATAATGAACCTTGGCATAGTACAAAAGGAATAGAAATAGAGGCTAATCCTGACATAAGTAATGGAGGATGAATATACATACCAGGATGTCTTAATAATGGATTAATACCTTTACCGTCCAAAGGAATAAATTCTGATATTTCAAAAGGATTTGCGAAAAAAATTAATGCAAATAAATAAAAACTTGTAATTATAGTTAAAATACTACAAGAAAAATTTAATTTACTTTTGATATTACTTGGAGAAAATTTATACATAATTCCACTCAAAATGACATGTATGAAAAGTATATAAAGTAAAGAACCTTCATTGCCTGAATAAAATGCTACTAATGTTAGAGCTCTATTCATATCTAAACTAGAATGGTTTGCAACATAAATATTAGAAAAATCGTTTGCTAAAAATGAATAAATTAAAGAAAAAGAACTAATGACCACCATCAAAATCACTATATAAAAACTTCTTTTAGCACTATTAATTAATTCTTTTCTATTTTTTATTTCGCCTAAGAAAAAAAATAATGATGAATGTAAAGATAAAATTAAACCCAGAATCATTATATAAAAACCAAAATTATTCATAAAACTTATCCTAGTTTTTCTTTTCTAATATAAAAACCAAATATAAATAAACTACAAATCAATCCTAATATTGGGATTAAGTATGCAAAAATATTAAATCCTTTAATTGTTGGATATGCGATTACACTTTCTCCGTATCTTGTAACAAAATAACTTTTTATATCTTCTTTATTATATCCTTGTGCAATTTTTTCCTTGATTGTGTTTTTCATGTCTTCAGCAATTAATGATTGAGATTGATCCAAAGTTTGTCCATCACAAACAGGGCACATAATTTCTTTTTCTAATTGAATGTAAAGATCTTCTTCAGAATTTTCAATTGGTAGAATACAAGAAAAAAAGACTGTTAAAATAAAAATATTAATTAAGTAACTAAGTTTTAGTTTTTTAACGTAAATCATTCCAAACATAGTCAACAATAGACCTAATTTCTTCTTCATTAAGCATATTTTCATAAGCGGGCATTAAGCCTGCCCCTCCTTTTATGAAAACAACAGCATTTTCTTTACTAAGTTCAGATTGTAATAAATTGGCTGGACCTTTATGATTCTCTCCAGTTACAGAAAACCAGTAATTTTTATCGGATGTGATTTTTTCAGATGCAGGACCATTACCATCCGCCTCTAAACCATGACAAAATGCACAATTAACATAATATAATTTAGATCCATCTTTATCACTTTTTTTAGTTATAGTAAGATCTAATTTTTCTCCATACCCAGTTTCAGAATAAGGGATACTATCTGGATGTGCAGGAACTCTTGGAGGTTCTTGATATTTTTGAGCTTGGCTATAGTGCATTTCACTAAATATTTCTACAGGATAAGTATTGGATTGTTGAACACAACTAGTCAAAAATAGTGCGATAATTATAAAAATAAGTAATATTTTTTTATTTATATTCATAAACTTAACTACCTCTTTATTAGACAACTTTTATTTCTTCAGATCCTGATTTTTCTATTACTTTTTGAGCTTTATCTAAATCACTATCATCAACTGTTATAACAACACCAATGTACCCTTCTGTTATTCTAGGATCATAAATTCCAGGTTTAATATTTGGAAGTCTTGATTCAAAAATAATTCCTATAACACTAAAAATAACTGCTGAAAGCATAGTCATTTCATACATAATAATTAACATAGCGAAGATCGACAAAATTGGCTTTCCACCAGTTATCAATGGATATGCTAATTGAGTAGCTGTAGTTAAAAATAAGGATACTGTGAATCCAATTATTGCACCAAATGCTGGGAATCTAAACAACCTATGTTGAGGAACGTATTCACCAAATGCTCCTTCGGGGTAAGGGGTACCTGTTAGAACATCGAATGTACCTCTTTCAAATCCTGATTCTTTTAACCCATCCATTGCATCAGCAGCATGGTTAGGGTCTAAAAATAATCCTAAAATACTTTTACTCATGATTAATCCTCTTCCTCTTCCTCTTCCTCTCTAAATATAGTAGGAACAGTTGCACGACCAATTTTTATTGAATCGCTAAATACTTCACTTTCTTTTTGTTCAAATAATGGTACTAATGGAAAAACTCTAGAAAACAATAACATTAATAGTATTACCCAGCAAAATGACCAAAATAACACATACCACTCAAACCAACTTGGACTATATGCTTCCCATGTGAAAACGAATGGGCTTTTTCTAGCTAATCCAGGGACAATAATTAAGAATCTTTCTAACCACATCCCAATATTAACTAATATAGAACTCCAAAACATTAATGCAATATTTGTACGGACTCTTTTAAATAGCCACATAGGAACAGGGATTATATAACCTGTTAATAGGAATGTTAAGAAAAGCATATTCCAAGGATATTGAAAGATTTGCATTTCTCTTAATGCAATCTCTGGAGCATCGAGTCCATATAAAGCAAACAAAAGTTCTAGAAAGGTAAATCCTAACCACGCTGTAGCAACAACTGTTAACAATCTTGCAAGTGCATCAAAATGTTCAGGCCTAATAAAATCATTCCATCCCCATCCCCATCTCATTAAAGCCATCATTGTTACTACTGCTGAAACTCCAGAATGAACCGCTCCTATAACAAAATATGGAGCAAAAATAGTTGAATGCCAACCTTCTACTGCAGTAGTTACAGCAAAGTCCCATGAAACAATTGAGTGCACAGAAACGAAAATTGGAAGCATTAGTGCTGAAAGTAAAATACCTCCAACTACCTGCATTTTCCATTGTCTTGGATTTCCTCTCCAACCTAAAGCTAATATAGTATAGAACCCTTTTCTAAATCCTGTTGTTCTATCTCTTAGAACAGCCAAATCAGGAATCAAAGCTACAAATAAAAATAATGTAGACCCTGTCAAATAGGTTGAAATAGCAATAGGATCCATAAATAGTGGAGATCTAATGTTTGGCCAAATCCCTCTTGCTGCATCATATGGCATCAACCAATATACAATTCTCCATGTTCTTCCAGCATGAATAAGAGGAAATACCAAAGCTGTTAGAAGTGAAAAAATAGTCAAGATTTCAGCAGCTCTAGTTACAGGTCTTCTCCATTCTGCTTGAGTTATTCTAAGTATTGCAGAAATCATAATCCCAGCGTGAGATATTCCTACCCAAAACACAAAAGTGGTAATATATAACCCCCAATAAACGGGACGATTTAAACCAGTCACTCCTAAACCATATTTTATTTGAATACCAAATAAAATAAAACCAATCACAACAAAAAACAATAGTACAGAAACTAATGGATACCACCACCTAGGGGTAGAAAGTGTTCCATTTAATAAAACTCTATTAGTATATTCTTGGCTTAATCTATTTTGGTTATCTCTTTGTTGCATTTTTCTCCTCTATTTAATCAGGCTTAGCTACCCTAATTCCATGTGCTTTTATATATTTAACAGGTTTTGCTAATAAATTAAACTGTTGAACTTCCCATACACCGATAAACGGAATTAATCTTGATAGAAAAATAACTGTAAGAATAACAAAACTTATTGAACCTAATAACACTAAAATATCCCAAATATCAGGATATAAAGTTCCTGGTATAACACTTAACCATTTATCGTGAATTAGTTTTGGATCAACTGACCATGCTGGAACATAAATTCTTATTCTTTCAAAAAATACACCTGTTAAAGCTATAAACGCACCAATTACTGGGCCGGTAATTGAGTTTCTGACTTTATTCCATATTAGCCACCACCAAGGGAATATGAAACTGAATAGCATACCTAAAATAAAAACATATACCATAGGACCTCTAATTAGTAGATCTAACCAAGCATTGTCAGACATTGATTTTCCGTACCAAAATACAATGAATGCAGAATAAAAGAAATAAATCCACATTAGACTTGTTGCAAACATTAATCTGCCTAGAGCCCAAAAAACATTTATATTTAAATAATTTTCATAATTACCATATTTTCTCATGATCCAAGCTAAAATAATTACTAAAGCCACTCCTCCTTGTATACCTCCCATTGCATGTGCCATAGGATATATTGCGTCTCTCCAACCTGGAACCATGCTTAAGCTAAAATCAATTGAAATAACAACATGAACAAAAATATATATGAAAAAATATAGAGTACTCATTATCCCTACTCGCATCCGAAGAGTGCTCCATTGAACGGTAGATCCAACGAATCCTCCTGCAAGGAAAGTTCCTATTTTTTTTCTAAAACCTTCTGCATTATCTCTCATTATTGCAAAGTCAGGTAATGCTGAAACATATAATAGTCCTATACCTGCTATTGCTAACATGATAAGACTTAAAGTATCCCAAAAATGAGGACTGTAAACTGGAGCTTCAAACCATATAGACCTTCTTCTAGCTCCTTCAACAACAAGAGGAGGCAATACCCATAGCAAAGGGATCATAATTATAATGTTAACAATTAAGGCTGATGCACCAATTACATGTGCCATTCTTGAAATTGGTCTGGCCCAATTTGCTCTTGCTATGAAAGGAGCAATAGCAACCATAGGCGCACCACCTGTAACACTAAAAATAAATGCTAATATTGCTGCAATATATCCCCATTGTGTTTGATCTCCTCCATCGATAAAAAACTTTCCTATCAAACCGACTAATCCTAAAACAGATAAAATTCCCATAATTTTTGAAATTTTTTTAAGATTTGAACTGCCTTTTTTAGTACTAGCTAACAGTTCCTCTTTTACAATTTTAGGATCGCTAGGAGGCCATTCTTTATGATGTGCATTAGTGCTCATTAGATTTTGCCTTTTCTCCTAAATCTTTGTACTTTAAAGGATCAATTGTTGCTAGATACATCACATTTGGATCAGTATTTAATTGTGGCATTAGGGTATATTTTCTGTCGCTTTCACTTTTTGATAATTTTGATACCTCACTATTAGGATCGTTTAAATCACCAAAAGTAATTGCGTTTGTAGAACATGCTTCTTGACAGGCCGGTTTAATTTCACCATCTTGAAGTTTTCTATTTTCTTCTTTAGCATTTCTAGTTCCTCTTTTTATTCTTTGCACGCAGAAACTACACTTTTCCATAATACCTCTACTCCTAATTGTTACATCAGGATTTAGATGGTTTCTTAAATCTTCTGGCCAAGCTGGCTCCCAATAATTAAAAAATCTAACAATGTATGGGCAACCATTAGCACAATATCTTGTTCCAACACATCGGTTATATACCTGTATATTCATACCTTCATCATTATGATAAGTTGCATAAACTGGACAAACTGGTTCACAGGGTGCATTAGCGCAATGTTGACAAAGAATAGGAATAAATCGGGCTTTTACATCAGGAAATTCTCCTTCCCAGTATCTTTCTACTCTTATCCAAGACATTACTCTGCCTCTCTCAAATTTATTCTGGTCATTTAATGGTATGTTATTTTCTACTTGACAAGCTGTTACACAACCACTGCACCCATTACATTTATCGGTATCAATTACCATACCCCAACTTCTTTTTTCTTCAGTAACCATATTTACTTACCTAATGACCTTTCTCAGTTTTTTGATTTTCATCATGACTTTCTTCATCATGACTTTCTTCATCATGCTTTCTAAAATTCAACATTTCTTGATATTTATGATGATTTTCTTCTTCTGCTTCATGAGCTGTTTGGCCAGGTGCGACTACTAAAACAGGAACTCCTGGTTCTATTGGAAATGCTTCTACTGTACCTTCAAACTTAGGAAGTTTTTCATTTCCACCAGCTCTTTTTAATGAAACTTTAGTTGCAGCCCAAGCAAATGCTCCAGATTCCCCATCACTTTTTTCAGATAATATCTTTAGAACATTAGACCCTCTATCTGAAGAATATCTACCACCTTTTAAGGCTCCTTGACCTGTAGGTACACATAATGTTCCAGGTTGGACAGCAGGGTGAGGGTAGGCTAAACATTTTATTTCACCTGAGTCTGACTTGAGGAATATAATATCACCTTCTTTTATATTTAATTCTTTAGCTTGATTAGAATTTATTTCAACCCATGTTTGCCAAGCAGCTGTAGTAATCCCATCAGCTGATTGTTGTGCCCATGGAGAGTTAGATAACTTACCATCCATAAGTGTATTAGTGAAAGGAATAAGATGAAACTCTTCCCCATAAGATGAATCAACTTCAGAAAAATTATTTTCATTATTATAATCAAAGGGATTTTTAAGTCTTATATTTTTTGGAGCTACTATTTCATTAGTATTCCAGAATCCACCTCTTTGCTGAATTCCATTCATAAATGAACTTTTATTTTCAGCTATTACTGATCCTGTATTTTTTGAATTACTATATTCATTTTCAAAAACTTTTTTTACGAGAGATTTATTACTACTTCCAATCGAAGGTTCTAAATCTATTAGTGTGTCTACATAACTCACAGCTCCGCTAGCTCCTGGACCCTCTTTTACTACAACAGGTTGTTGTAAAGAAATAGTCTTATATCCAGGTAAAGGATTTGGGATTTCAGATCCCCATTCCTCAAAAAAAGTAGTTTCGGGGATAACAATATCTGACACATCAAGTGTTTCATTCATTATATTGCCAAATGATATTACATTTTCAACATTTGCTAAAGCACCCTTAACATCTAAGGAATTAGGCATTAAGTATGCAAGATCAACTCCTTTTATAATCACAGTATCTACATAACCAGCTCTCCATTGTGCTAACTCTTCTTGCCAATCTTTCAATGAATTTGGCTTAGCTTCTCCTCCTATATAGTCAGATTTAATTTCAGGGTTTAAAATAACCCCACCTTTTTTACCTATAGATCCTATAAGGACATTTAATGCAAAAGCTACATATGTATTAAATTTTCCATTTGTATAGGCTGAAGTTGAACCACCTGCAATAACTATAGACTTACCTATTGAAATTCTATGAGCTATTTCATTTATTTTTTTTGCAGAAACCCCAGTTCTTGTTTGAACATCTTTAGGGTCATAACCAAATTCCACTTTTCCTTCAGGGAATTTATTTAAAAAATCTTTAATTTGTGAATCAGGAACTAATTTTTCCTTTATAATAATGTTAGCAATAGATAGAGCAATTTCTGATTCCTTACCTGGAGTTGGTGAAATCCATAGATCTGAGCTAGCCGCTGTCAGTGAAAACCGTGGTTCTACATGAGCTATAAATCCTCTATTTCCTGATCTTAATTTACCAAAAGCATCACCATATCCAGCAGGTGACACCCAATTTTTAATCCAGTCAGCCCCAAATGAAAGAACATTATCAGCATTAGCTATGTCAAAATGAGGTATTTCATTAGTTTCAAATATATCGTATAGCGCTTCATAAAGATTTGACTCTTCTAGAGCTTCATAAGTTAAATATCTACCACCTCTTGATTTAGCAAATTTTTCAGAAACCCATCCTTCTGTACTTCTAGTGGGGTTTGTTACCACCACAATCTTTTTATCTTTAGAAGTGGCTTCTTCCAAAATTTTATTGGCATTATTTTTTGAAATATTAGATAAAACACCTTTTTTAGATCTTCTTATTTTATGGTCATGTAATCTATCTGGATTATAATGAAGCTGTATTGCAGAGTCTAAATTTGACCTTGCTGCTCCTCGATTTACAGGGTGATCAGGGTTCCCTTTAACTTTTTTTAATCTACCTTCGAGAACTCTAACTAGTATTCCATCTCCAGAAGCTCCTTCATTCCAAGATGTAGCATACCAAGTATCTATCCCTCTTACTAAGTCTTCTGGCATATCGACAGGACTTTGAACTATGAGCTCCTTTTCTGGAATTGAGCAAGCAGCAAATATAACAGCTCCAGCTGCAGATTTACCACTTAGTGATAGAAATTCTCTTCTATTTAATTTCATAAATTACCTCTTAAATCCTTAATGATGACATGCTGCACAATCAGTTGGCCCGCCATTTTTTCTGTGACAGTTAACGCACTGCCCCATTTTTAAAGGCTCAACTTGATAAACCTTCTCCATATTAGCAACATCTCCATGACAAGTTGAACACACTTGAGAAGCAGGAACAGCATCAATATCTTCTATATTAATGCGATCTGGTACATTTTCGATTGCAGATGGATTATTAGTTAAATAATTAATATGAGCTGAATGAACAAACCTTACATGATCAGGAAGCCTATGAACCCTTCTCCAGTTAATAGGTGATGCCATTTCTGAATCTACAATTACTTGTTTGTTTTCCTGATCTTCATAAATACCAGCATTTAGTCTTAATTTAGTTAAATCTTCACTTTCATAACTACCTACAGCTCTATGACAACTTGCACATAATTCAACAGCTGGGACATGTGCAGATGCTGCTTTGGCTACAGTTCTGTGGCAATAAGTGCAGTCCATTCCTAGTCCACCTTCAGAAATAGGACCTGCGTGCTTTGTATGAGGAAAGTTAATAGGCTGGTCAAATGTTTGCTCAAAACCCAACACAGGCAATGGTTGCCCTAACCATGCATTCATTAAACCAGCTAACAGAATAGAAATTATTGCTAAGGTAGTTAATCCACCTACACCAACAAGAGGCACCAGTACTTTTACCCATAAAGGAGTAGTACTGTCTAATTTCTTAATATATTCTATTATTTTTCTTAAGATGATAATCTCCAGATTTGAAATAAATTATTGCCAAAAAGAAGGATAAATCCTTTGTAAAACTTCATAAATATTAATATATGCTAAGCAAAAAAACGCTATTATACATCCTAGTCCAATAAATCCAATTAAATAAAGTATAGGTCTTAATTTGTTATATTTTTCACTAATTGTTTTTGTTCCAATAAGTGAGGGGATTATTGCATGTGCAGTTAAAAAACTTGGACCTGTAATAAAAGCAGACAAAAGAGCTAGAGTTAAAAAAGTAATAGTTTGTGCTATTTCATTCCACTCTGCAGTGTTTGGTGCAAATGGATCCATTTAAAAATTCCTCCTGAAAATATTTAAGAAAATTTAATCATGTAAAATGTAAAATGTAAAATCAATCTTTGAACATTGTACAATTATTTTCTTCAAAAGTTATGTTCTTTTTTTACAAATATTTAATTTATTTAAAATAAACTATAAAAATAATATAAAAGATAAGAGTTGAGGTGGATTTTTGATAAATGAAGAAAAACTTATTTGGATGTACCAAACTATGTGTAAGATTAGGCTCTTTGAAGAGTCTATGCTTGAACAAACTTTTAAAGGAAATTCTATGGGAGTTACCCATCCATCTGATGGACAAGAAGCTGTACCCACTGGGATTTGTGCACACTTAACTGATAAAGATTGGATAGGTTCAACTCATAGAGGACATGGTCATTGCATAGCAAAAGGCCTTGAAACTGACAAAATGATGGCTGAAATAATGGGGAAATACACGGGAAATTGTAAAGGTAAGGGTGGATCAATGCATATAGCTGACTTTTCAAAAGGAATGCTTGGTGCTAATGCAATAGTTGGAGCTTCTATACCATTAGCTGTTGGAGCTGCATTGACTGCTAAATATCAAGGAAAAGAGAAAGAATCAATTGGTGTAGCTTTTTTTGGAGATGGAGCTTCATCTCAAGGTGTACTTCATGAATCAATGAATTTAGCTTCAATTTGGAATTTGCCAGTAATTTTTGCTTGCGAAAATAATCAATATGCCGAGGCTACACCTTCTTGGTATGCAGTATCAGTAGAAGATATTGCTGATAGAGCAGCTTCGTATAATATTCCAGGCGTAGTAGTAGATGGAATGGATGTTTTTCAAGTTTATGAAGCTGCAGGTGAAGCAGTAAAGCGAGCAAGAGATGGAAAAGGCCCAACTTTATTAGAGTTTAAAACATATAGATATCACGGACATTTCCATGCTGATCAAACTGAAAAATATAGATCTTCAGAAGAGGAAAAAGCATGGCATAAAAGAGATCCTATAATAAGTTTTGAAAAAAAAGTTATAGATCAAAAATTAATTTCTAAAGGTAAGCTTCAGTCAATAAAAAAAGAAGTAGTGGAAGAAATTGAAAAAGCTGTTGATTTTGGACTTTCAAGTCCTCTTCCTCCAGAAGAAACTTTATATGATGATGTTTATGTAAACTATCCAAATGACCTTAGAGGATTAAGATAAAACCACTAACTTTGAGAGGAAGCAATTATGGATAATAAAAATGATTTAGGTCCAGGTTTTAATGTTAAAGGAAAAGAAGTTCGATATAGAGATGCTTTTAATAGCACTCTTAGAGACGAACTTGAGCATGATGAAAATGTCTTTATAATAGGAGAAGATATATCTGGAGGATTTGATAAAAAAACAAAAGAACCTTTAGATGCTTGGGGAGGACCTTTCGCTGCTACAAAAGGATTAGTTCAAGATTTTGGAGTTAATAGAATTATGGATGCTCCTATTTCTGAAGCAGGTTTTGTAGGAGCAGCAATTGGCGCAGCTCTTACAGGTTTAAGACCAGTGGTAGATTTAATGTACTTTGATTTTACTACAGTTGCATTTGATCAACTTCTTTCTAATGCAGCCAAAAGTAGATATATGTTTGGAGGGCAAACTAAAGTTCCGCTAACTTTATTTGCAAGATCTGGAGGAGGAACTGGGCATGCAGCTCAGCATTCAAGTGCATTTTATTCTATCCTTGCTCATATACCAGGTTTAAAAGTAGTAACTCCCTCTGATGCATATTCAGTAAAAGGACTTCTTTCAGCAGCAATAAGAGACGATGACCCAGTATTTGTTGTTAATGATAAAAAAATAATTAATACGACTGGTTTTGTTCCAGACGAAAGTTATCAAATTGAACTAGGTAAGGGAAGATACTTAAAAAGAGGTAATGATATTACTTTAGTAGGTATGAGTTATAGTTCAATTGTCTGTTTAGAAGCATCTGAAAAATTAGAAAAACTTGGAATAAGTACTGAAGTTGTTGATCTGCTATCTTTATCTCCTCTTGACAATGAAATAATAATTGAATCTGTGAAAAAAACAAATAGGATAGTAATAGTTGATGAAGATAATCCTATAGCAAGTATTGCTAGTGAAGTTGCAGCTATAGTTGCTGATAAAGCTTTTGACTATCTAGATGCGCCTGTCAAAAGAGTTACTGCCCCTCATACTCCAGTACCATACAGTAAAGGATTAGAAGACGTATACGTTCCAGATAGTAATGATGTTGTAAGTACAGTTAAGAGTATATTGGAAAATTAGTATTACTTATAAATAAAATCAATCTTCAATATCTTTTAATAATTTTTCCTTTTCGATGCAAACTACAGTTTCATCACTTAGAGCAAATCTTAATAAGCTATTATATGGATAAATTCCTGTTTCATGCCCGTCAGACCATAAGAATTGTAGGGCGTATTTTCCTACTACCAAGTATTCTACAACAATGATATCTTCAGAAATTCCTGAAACAGTTAAAAGTTTTCTGCCAGTCAACTCTTCAACGCAATTTGCACAAGCACATTGTAGCCTAAGGTACTTATAAGGATAAAGACAACTTACATTGTTGCTCCAAATAATTTCTAAGCCATCGCTTAATCTATTTACACTTTTTGGTTCCATTAATAATATATTTTCTAATAATATGAATTTCAATAATAGAATATTATATTAATGATTGCAAAAAATCTTAAATTAAACTTATAAAATTTAAAATAAAAAATAATACAAAACAGAAAAGGTTAATAAATGAATGAAATTATAAGAGTTGGAGTTATAGGAGCAGGTGGAAATACAATACTAAAACATATTCCTCTTTTACAAAAAATTGAAGGAGTGGAAGTAGTTTCAATTGCTAATAGATCCATTAACTCTTCTAAAAAAGTTGCTTCACAATTTGAAATTAAGAATTATTATGATAATTGGATAAATGTTGTTGATGATGATTCTATTGATGCAATTGTTATTGGCACTTGGCCATACATGCATAAAAGACTCACCATAGAATCTTTAGAGTCAGGGAAACATGTATTATGTGAAGCAAGAATGAGTATGAATACATCAGAAGCTCAAGATATGCTTGATTGCTCCCAAATGTATCCTAACTTAATATCACAAATAGTCCCAGCCCCTCACACTTTGCCAATTGATAAAACAATTAAAAGACTAATTTCATCTGGATATTTAGGGAGACTAATTAATCTTAGAGGCATAGTTACTGCGGGGAATGATTTTCCAAAAGAAAACGAAGCTTTTCATTGGAGAAATAATAGAGATTTGTCAGGTAATAATGTGATGCAAATGGGAATTTGGTATGAAGCTATTATGAGATGGATTGGTCCTGCTAAAACCGTTTTAGCAAATTCTCAAACGGTTAATAACCCTAGAATTGATGAACAAGGTAATTTTGTATTTACAGATATTCCTGACCATCTTGATGTTTTATGTGAAATGATTGCAGGAGGAACTGCTAATCTGCAGTTTACAATGATATCTGGGATGGCTCCAGAATCAGAAATCTGGATTCATGGAACAGAAGGGACTCTGGTAATTAAAACTGAGACTACCAAAGATCCTGGAGCTCCTAAATTAATACTTTTAGGCGCAAAAAAAGGAAATTTAAAATTAGAAAAAATTACTATTCAGGATGAAGAAAAAGGAGCTTGGCGAGTCGAAGAAGAATTTATAAATGCAATACGTGGAAATGAAATTATTTCACACACATCATTTACTGATGGTGTGAAATATATGAAATTTTCAGATGCTATATATGATTCTTGTTTGACAGGAGAAAAAATCCACATTTAGTAAAATTTATAATGAAAAAATACGTAGATATTAATGCTGATATAGGAGAGTCTTTTGGAACATACAAACTTGGATTTGATGAAGAAATTATAAAAAATATTTCATCAGCAAACATTGCTACTGGCTTCCATGCGGGAGATCCAAACTGGATGAAAAAAACAATAGATTTATCATTAGAAAATCAAGTTGCAATAGGAGCTCATCCTTCTTATCCTGATTTAAATGGATTTGGCAGAAGAGACATGAATTTAGATCCTCTAGAAATAGAAAATATTGTTAAGTACCAAGTAGGATCTATTATAGGTTTTATAGGAATAGATAAATTACAACATGTAAAACCACACGGAGCTTTATACAATAATGCAGTAAAAGACAAATCAATAGCGCTAGCTATAATAAAATCTATTAATTCCATTAGCTCAGAGTTAATTCATGTAGTTTTAGCAGGATCTTTATGGGAAGAATTGGCAGATGAAGCGAATGTAAAGTACGTTAGAGAAACTTTTGCAGATAGAGAGTTTATGTCAGATGGATCATTAACTCCACGATCTTTAGAAGGTTCTGTAATTGAAAATATTGATCTAATTGTTGATAGAGTTATATCTATGATTAATAATGGTAAAGTAAAATCATTTTACGGAGATGAAATAGAAATTAAATTTGATTCAATATGTGTTCATGGTGATACTAAAGGATCAGTAGAAATTTCCAAAAAAATTCATGATACACTCAAAATAAATGACATAGAAATTAAATCAATGTCTAAGATTCTAAATGCAAAGTTATAAAATAAATTCTCATGGTGATTCAACTTTAGCAATAAATTTTGGTAGTGGAATAGATGAAAATACAAATAATATTGTTCATTTTTATATAAATATTTTCGAGAAAAATATTATTCACGAAGCATATATTTTAGATGTTTACCCAACTTATAATAGTGTAATAATTGACTATGATTTTACTCAGATAGAATTTCTAAAATTAAAAAAGAAAATAGCAAAAATAATTTTACAAAATAAAATTAAATTAAATAATAATAATATTTTAGAAGAAATTATTGAAATACCTGTAAATTATGGAGGAAAATTTGGTCCAGATTTATATAAAATGTCACAGTCTTTAAGTCTTTCTGAAGATGAAATAATCTCTATTCATAGTACTAATAATTATAAAGTTTTTATGATTGGATTTATGCCGGGATTCCCTTATCTAGGAGGCTTAGATCCAAGAATATCTTTTCCAAGATTAACTGAACCAAGATTATCAATTCCTCCAGGATCTGTTGGTATTGCTGGTAATCAAACAGGAATTTATCCTTTTTCTTCTCCAGGTGGATGGAACATAATTGGAAAGACTGATATTAGGTTATTTGATATAAATAAAATTCCACCTAATTTTGTTAAAAGTGGAACATACTTAAGATTTGTAGTTAAATAATGTTATCTATAACTAATACAGGTATATTATCTAGTTTTCAAGATTTTGGAAGATTAGGCAAAAAAAAATATGGAATTTCTAATTCTGGTTGTTTAGATAAATATTCTTTTATGCTTTCTAATTTACTGTGTAATAATAAAAAAAATGAAGCATCAATTGAAATTATTTCAGGAGGATTTAAGGGGATTTTCTTACAAGAAATCACAGCTTCAGTTACGGGGCCAGAAGGTTTTTTTATTGTAAATAATAACAAAAAAATTAAAACTAACTCTTCAATAAATTTAAAAAAAAATGATACTTTATTCATACCCCCAAATAAAAATGGAAATGTATTTTATTTAAGTGTTTCAGGAGGATTTAAATTAAAAAATGTTTTAGGATCATATTCCTATCATCAACCTTCTGATATTACTAATGATTTAAAAATTATTTCAGGATCTAAATATGTTTTTAAAAACCCTAATTTGTTAAATGAAAAATTTAGTAATGATGATTTTTTTAAAAAACATTTAACTAATAATGGATTAATTTCTATTATTTATGATCAAGAAATAATAGAATCTTCTCAAAAATTTATTAGATCATTTGAAGATACTGATTACTTTACGACTAATCAATTTAGCCGTCAAGGAATTAAGCTTACTGGAGAAATTAATGATGCATTTAAAAACCAGAATGAATTATCTTCTGAAGTTTCTTTAGGGACCCTCCAATTACCTCCTAATGGATTGCCTATAATTTTATTAAATGATTCTCAAACCACTGGCGGATACAAGAAAATTGGTTCTATCCCTAAATTTGAAATATCTAAACTTTCACAATTGAAACCTGAATCTAAATTTAGGTTTAAAGGTGTATCTATAGATGATTCAAATAATTTGTTTAAAAAAATGATAAATGATTTTGATTTAATAAAATTAAATGATTATTTTTTTTATAACCTCAATGTAAATGGAGGCTTGATTTCAGTTCAAATTTCTGAAAATAATAGTATAATATCCATAGCCAATAATGAAGTATTTGATATTTTTTTAAGGAATAAGTTTTGAATAATGTTTTAATTGATGGTATTTATTTGTCAGGTATTGGACTTTTAGTAGTATTCATAGTTTTGATTCTATTAATGATTTCAATAAAAATTATCATGCTATTTGAAAAAAATAATATTAATGATCTTTCAAATATAAATCAAAATAAAAAAAATCAAAATAAGAAAAATAGTTTAAATGAGATAGCCGCAGCTGTAGCTGTAGCTATTTATCAAAAAACCAAATCACAAATCAAAAAAAATATTGTAAAAGAATCAACTAATGATTCTTCTTGGGTCATAGTAAATAGATCTAGAATCCTTACTAGAAGAAATAGAAAGGTATGAGTTTGATTAAAAAATATAATTTTCAAATTAATAATGAAAACTTTTTAGTAGAAATTATTAGTGAAAATGAAGAGTATTTTAAAGTAGATGTTAATGGTGAAATCATTGAAGTTAAAAAAGAAGAAAAAGATAATGAAATTCCTTTTCAAAAAAATATTGAACAAATAAATTCATCCGATTTAAGCAATATCACTAATAAACCTACTCCTGAAAAAAAATCTCATGAAAATAATTCTAGTCAAATAAAAGCTTTGATGCCAGGTAAGGTATTAAAAGTTTTAGTGATTATTGGAGATTCAGTATCTATTGGGACTCCATTACTAGTTATAGAGTCTATGAAAATGGAAAATACTATTTCTTCTGATAGAAATGGTAAAGTAATTGACGTACATATAAAAGTTGATGACAATGTGCAGTACGATCAACTAATGATTGATATCAAATAAAGAGATCAAGTGAAAGTAATTTTATGATTGAATATATTGAACCACTATTTGAAGGAATTAAGGACCTTTTGAATAATCCTGGAATGGTAATAATGTGGATTATAGCTGGTTTATTGTATTATTTTGGTATTTATAAAAAGAAAGAACCCTTACTGTTAGTTCCTATTTCTACTGGAATATTATTGGCTAATTTACCCATGGGAGAGCTTATAAGAATTGCTGGTAATGGAGAACCTGATGGATTCTTAAGAATTTTCCAGAATATAGGGATGGCAAATGATGTGTTACCACTGTTAATTTTTCTTGGTATGGGAGCTTTAACTGATTTTGAACCAGTTCTTTCTAATCCTAAAACTCTTCTATTAGGAGCTGCTGCCCAAGTTGGAGTATTTGCAGCATTATTAGGGGCTTTGTTAATTAGTATGACTCCTTTTTTTGACTTTGGATTACTAGAAGCTTCTTCAATTGGAATAATAGGTGGAGCTGATGGTCCTACGACAATTTTTATATCTACTCGAATGAGAGAAATAGGTCAGAGTATATCTACATATGAAATGAGTGATATAGTTGGTGCAACTGCTGTCGCTGCATATTCATACATGGCATTAGTTCCAATAATACAGCCTCCAATAATAAGATTTTTTACTTCACAAAGTGAAAGAAGAATAAGAATGGATTATTCTTCAAAAAAAATTTCAAAAAGAGCAAAAATTATTTTTCCTATTATAACTATAATAATAATAAGTATTTTAGTTCCTGCTGCTTCTCCATTAATATCAGTTATGATGTTTGGTAATTTATTACGTGAATCAGGCGTTGTAGATAGACTTGCTAAAACTGCTCAGAATGAACTTATGAATATTGTAATAATTCTTTTAGGATTATCAGTTGGTGCAACAATGCCTGCTAGTGTATTTTTAAAAATCGAGACAATTTCTATTTTTATTTTAGGGTTAATATCTTTTATATTTGCAACTATTTCAGGAATTCTTTTAGCAAAGCTAATGAATATTTTTCTAAAAAAACCTATTAATCCTATGATTGGAGCCGCAGGGGTATCTGCAGTACCAATGGCTGCAAGAGTAGTACAAAATGAAGCAGCGAAAGAAGACCCGACTAATTTTTTACTTATGCATGCAATGGGCCCTAATGTAGCAGGAGTTATAGGAACTGCAACTGTTGCGGGAGTTCTATTAGCAGTAGTTCCTAAATTAGTAGGTTAATATTTTTATGGAACTTTCAATTTATATATACCTTTTGTTGGTAATAGTTTGCTTATTAATAGGTTTTTTTGGTGGTTTGTTGGGTATTGCATTGGGAGCTGTAAGGCTTCCTGTTATGATTTTTTTAGGAATTGAGCCTATTATTGCGGCTTCAACAAATCTTTTAGCAGTTATTTTTGGGTCATTTGCAGGATTAATTCCTGCTATTAGGCAAAAAAGAGTTCCTATAAAATCTTCTGTAAATATAGCTTTCCCATCAATGATAGCTGCTTTTCTGGGGGGATATTATGCAGTTAAGATACCTGAAATCTTTCTCATTATTATAATTAGTTTTTGTTTGATAATTTCTGGTTTAGTTATGGTTTTTTATAAATTTCAAATCAAAGAAGTACCAGATGCTAATAAAAGTAGAATTAAGGAATTCTTTGTAAGTATAATTATTTCTTATTTTGGAGGCATTGTTGGTTTAGCACTAGGAGTCCTAAGAGTTCCAGCTTTTGTTTACTTTTTAAAAATGAATATTAAAACTGCTGGAGGAATTAATCTTTTTTTATCAGTTTTAGTAGGTATTTCAGCTTATTTGGGACATTCTTTTTCAGGTAAATTTGATTATATGCTGGTTAGTTGTGTAGTTATTCCTACTATTATTGGAATGTATTTTGGATCTAAATTTGTAAGAATTGCAAATCAAGATCAACTAAGAAGATTATTAGGTATAATTTTATTGATATTATCTATTGTTATTTTATTAAGATTTCTATAGATGAGTTATAAAACCCATCTATAGAAATAAAATAATCATTATTTTTTAGTTTCCCAGAAAATTTCTCCTATTTCTTCTAATGCAGCTTTGAATTCCTTTGCTTTGTCTAAATCTACATTTACTTTAACGTAGGAACCAAGTTTACAAGCATTCCAAACTTTTTCATGTAGATCAGGGTATTTTGCTATATGCTCAGGTTTGAAGTAATCTGTCCAGATAACTAAAATATCATCTTTTGCTTTTTTAGCATGCTCTTCTTTTGCTGCAACATATCTAATCAAAGAATTTGCTACTGAAATTCCAGAAGGAGGAATTTCTATTTCCAACATTAATTCAGTCATTCTTACTACTGTTTGAGCTGCTTGAATAGCATCATGCGGATCGTATATTCCACATGGTATGTCACAATGGCAAGACGCTTCTGTTACAGGTAAAATTTTATCTAATACTTTAGCTAACATTTTTTCTCCTTGTTATTTTTTTTTCTAAACTTATAAAATATATAATATGCTAAATTTTAAAAAATTAATGTCAACTTTTGTTAAGAATTCTTTTAATATAATATTTTTTAAATTTTTTTTTATTAAAATTCAAATTTCAGGCAAAAGCATGGAACCTAATTTTCAAGAAGGCGAAACGTATATATTAAGAAAAACTCAAAACATTAATTTATTTAAAAGATTTGAGCCTATTATTTTATTTTGTAATATTCACAATAAATTGCATTTAAAAAGACTGTTAGCCTATCCTGGTGAAAACCTAACAGTGCGAAATGGAAAGATATATATAAATAATAATTATATTGATTCACTTAGATTAGGTACATTAAGTTTTAATATTTTAATTTCTAAAAATTCATTCTTTACTTTTTCTGACAATTTTAAAACTAATTCTAAAAATTGTGACTCTTTATCCACTGGCCCTATAAAAAAAGGCCAAATTGTAGGAAAAATTTTTAGTTAGAACTTATTTTTAACTAAATTTACACCCGATATAGCTGCACTTTCTAATGTGTTAGGAAGTGTAGTCATTGTCCAATCTCCAACAAAATGTATGTTTTTATTCTTATTTAAATTTAAATCATTTATATTTTGTGTTGCCTTTGGAGATCTTATAACTTTACTTTTTATTAATTTTATTTTTTTATTAATCTTTAATTCTTCTCTCAATTTTTTTTCAAAATCATTTATTAATATTTTATTTTGAACTTTTAATAAATGATCACTATCACTTAATGAAATTACTATTTTTTGGATCTTTTTATCTTTTAAATTTTTAGAAAAAACCCATTGCAGATCAGAATTAGTAAATGCAATGAAATCTTCTGTCATAATTTTATTATCAAACCAGTAGTAAATATTAATTATTGATGATTGAGTATACTTAAATTGTGATTTGTTTTGATTAGTAAGTCTTAATGCATTTTCTAGATTTGTTGCTACGATCAAGTTATTAGATTTATATGTTTGTTTTTTACCTGTCAATAAAATATTATTATCTACTATTTTTATTTCATTTATTTTTTCACCAAAAAAAATTTTAGAATTAAATTTTTTTAGAAACTCACTAAATTCCTTTTGTATAACTTCTGTAAAAGGTTCTTTCAAATAACATATAGAAATATTTTGCTTTGGTTTAAAAATCATATATTCAAATAGATTATTGAAGTGCAAAATAGATATTTTTTCTAAATCTTGATTAAAAGCAGGCTTGCAAATGATACTCCAAAATTTTGTAACAGTTTCATTATTTTGTTTGTTTTTATATAACCAATTTAAGACTTTGACATTTTTGTTTTTTTCTTTAAAGTAACGTAATTTTATGAGTGCGTAAATTATTTTGAATCTATCAATCAAACTTAGATTTTTATAACCTAATATTGCAAATAATATAGAAAAAGGAAAATATGGAAAACTTGATTTTATGTAATATTTTTTTTTGTTGTCAATAATTGGGATATACAAATTATTGTTAATTTTAATTTTCTCCATAACATTTAATTTTTTTAAAATATTTATAAAATTTTTATAAGTTCCTAAAAAAATATGTTGTCCAATATCTATTACTGCATCTTTACTATTAATTGAACCAGCTCTTCCTCCTAAGTTATTTTTTGATTCAAATATTTCTACTTTGTATCCTTTTTCAATTAATGAAATAGCAGTAACAATTCCTGCAATTCCTGCTCCTATTATCGATATTTTTTTATTTTTTATCATGACTTAGAAAAAAAAGTTTTAATAATTGATAAGAAAATTATCCATATTTTTTCAATTTTATTATTCTTTGGTTTATTTTTTAAAATATCCAAACCATTCTTTTCAATTTTATTTAATATTTTTTCCCCAGATGATAAAAAAATTTTAATAATTAACTTATCTTTTTTATTTAATAAACTAGGTAATTCCTTCCCTTTTTTATATAAGTCACGATTAAAATTAATCATCTCTTTGATAATTTTTTGTAGTCCCTTTTTTGATTTATTATCAAATTTATAGTTTTCATTAAAAATTTCATCATTTAAACCATGAATTTTTAGCAAATCTTGTGGGATATAGCATCTATTTATTTTTTTATCTTTTATTAAATCTTGTAAAAAATTTGTTATCTGTAATCCTGAACAAATATTATTTGACAAAGCAATAATTTTTTTATTATTATATCCCATGGTATTTAATACAAGCTCACCTACTGAATTTGCAGAATATGAACAATAATTTAATAAATCACTAAATGTGTTATATTTCTTTATTTTTTGATCCATTATGTTTGCTTGGATAATTCTATAGAAAGTCTCAAATTTTAAATCATGATTTTTAATTGTATTTTGTAAAGCTATAAATACAGGTAAAGAAGCTTTTTTTTCAAAAGCTTTTTTCAACTCATTTTCCCAAATTTTTAATTCTTTTATCCTATCACCTTTTGAATCATCTCCAATATAATCAGCTCCTCTTGAAAACGCATACAATGCTGCATAGTCGTCCATTAAAGTTTTTTTTAAAAAAGATAATATTATAGGAAAATTTTCGTAGTTTTTATTTATGATTTTGTAACATATTTCTATTGAATTTTCGAGAGAATTTTTTTTTGAAATAATATTTTTTTGAAATAAAAGTTTATACATTTTAATTTAATTTTGATAATTTTAAAATTAAATTCTTTTGTTTAATTTTAAACAATATTTTTTTTGCAATAATTTTATAAAAAAATATTGAATAAATATAATTTGTAATTTTTTTATAAAATTTTCTATTTATATTTATGGGGGAATTTTTATGTATTATTCTTAAAAATACGTAATTATCATTTAAATTTAAATCTGAAATCATTTCTAATAATTTTGCGGAATTATTATCTATAAAATTTACTTTTATATTTTTGTAAATCCATTTTATTGCATTTTTTCTTTTTTTAATATTTTCACTATGTTCTAGTTGAATTGCAGAACCAATCATATGTGGCATACAATTAGCTTCTAGCAGTTTACATATATTCATATTCAAATGATTAGAAGCCTCTAACCATTTATCTGCTCTAGGTATATCCCAATTTACTGGTTTTGAGTTAATTAAAACAGCTTCCTTCCCAATTGCAATTATGTTATTATTTGTATTTTCTGAAGTTGGAATTCCAAAATCTATTGATATTATATTTTTAGGTTTTTTTTCAATAATTGTTGTTTTTAGTTCTTTAAAATCCTCTTTAACTTTTAAATAATAAAAAATATTTTCCTTATTGCTCTTAAACTTGCCAAAACTTTTATTTAATATAATTATGTTCATTTAATTAACTCTATACATCAAAAAATTATTAATTTTTTTAAAAGTATTTTTATGGATTATATTCACATCTAAAGTTTCTATAGTATTATTACATTCTTTATATATAAAATTTAATTTCTTTTCACAATATTTTTTAATTTTATATTTTTCCATGTAAGTTATAATTTTTTCTTTGGAATTTTCATTTATTGTTTCACGATTAAAAATTTCTTTAATATTTTTTTTATCTTCTTTATTTGAATCTTCAATAAGCTTTAGTATAGGCAATGATTTCTTCTTTTTAATAATATCGTTTCCTATTGGCTTACCAAGGTTATGATCTCCCCATATGCCTAAATAGTCATCTTTTATTTGAAACATGTGTCCAAACATTTTTCCTATTTTTGAAAAATTTATTAAGTTTTTTTTTGTTGTATTTTCAATGTTCGAACCAATAATAGCTGAAGTTTCTATTAGAGCCCCAGTTTTTTTTTCAATCATACTAATGTAATTATCTACAGAAATATTAAAATCTGACTCAAATGAGATGTCCAAATACTGACCTTCAATTACTGATAAACATGTTTTATTTATTAATTTTCTAAGAAAAACTTTTTTGTTATCATATTTTTTTGCAATTAAATCTAAAGATTTACTTGCAAGTGCATGCATAGATGAACCAGATACAATTCCGACAGGTTCACCCCAAATTTTCCAAACTGTTTTTCTATTTCTTCTAATTTCATCTTTATCTTCAATATCATCATGAATAAGTGAGAAATTATGAAAAAGTTCTATTGACATAGCTAATGGTAAAATATTTTTATTTTTACCACCAATTGATTCATTAATTAGCATCATTAAAGATGGTCTAAATGATTTACCTGAAATATTTGATTCTTTTCCTTTTTCATCAATCCAACCGAGGAAATATTTATGAGTTTCATATAACTCATTATTTAGATTTTTGTAAAAATATTTTGTATAAGCATCAAGCTTTGTTTGATATGTTTCGAAAATTTTTGGTAATTCTGCTTTTATCATTATGAAAATATAGTTTGTAGTTGTGATTTTAAATTATATATCTCAATTCCTATATATCACAATAGTAGTAAATCATTGAATCAACTTAATAGAATCTTATAATTTAGTTATAAGATTATATTAAGTTATCTTTATATATTATCTTAATTTTATGCTATAATATTATTTACACAAGTAAGGGTAATATTATTAGTTTCTCTAGAGAAGAGCCAGTTTATGGAATTGGAATTGTTTCTAAAATGGTTGGCTTGCATCAACAGACATTAAGAAATTATGAAAGGTGGAATTTAATAATTCCCTATCGTTCACCTGGTGGTACAAGATACTATTCAGTAATTGATATAGAAAAAATTGAAAAAGTTAAAGATTGGATAGAAAAGTTTGGTATTAATAGAGCAGGTATTGAAATAATAACAGAATTAATGAAAGAAATTTTAGATTTAGAAAATAAGGTAAATTTTTTAGAATCTGAATTATTAAGATACAAAAGCAGGGGATATTTAAGAGAATTACCTGAAAGAAACAAGAGATATATATGATTACATCTGAAATATGGCTTCAAGGAACAATGGATGATAACTTGATTGAAACTTATCAAGTAGGAAAGCATTACGTTGATCAAGTTTATAAAAGTCATTACTATACATTAGACCATTTGATGTTAGCGCTTTTAAATAATAAAAGAGCAGTTGAAATTTTATTAACTGCATTAGATGCCCCTGAAGAAAGAAAAAAGAAATTTTTAGTTTCATATAAATCTAAAATTAGTCAAAAATTAAAATCTATGGGTAAATATGAATCTTTAGATTTTGTCCCAGATTTCATGAAACCAGTTTATGACTTTGCTTTGAAGCAAGCAGAATACAATCATATACAAGAAATTTCTGTTGACTTGGTGTTGATGGGAATTATTCAAGTAGTAAAGAATTATCCTTACGAAATGCCATTTGAAACTCAAAACCTTATTGTTGGTTCAAGGTTAACTGTAGGTAATTTGACTGCAGCAATCAATGTTGTAAATTCTCATAAAACTAATTTTGAAAACCCAACTAAAGCTTCAAAACAAGATAATAAAAATATAAAAGATGAAATTGAATCAAAATCTAAAAATAAATATGAAAATCTAGAAAAATTTTCTATAGATCTGACTGAATTAGCTAAAGAAAATCTTATAGACCCAATTATAGGAAGAGAATCAGAAATAAAAAGGGTTCAACAAATTCTTTCAAGAAGAACTAAAAATAATCCTGTTGTTATTGGTGATGCAGGTGTTGGAAAAACTGCTATTGCTGAAGGCTTAGCTCTGAATATTGTAGGTGGAAATGTTCCAGAATCTATGAAACATAAAAGATTACTATCGCTTCAATTAGGTCAATTATTGGCTGGTTCAGGAGTTAGAGGAGAATTTGAGGAAAGATTACAGGCTATTCTAAAAGAAATGGAAGATGCTAAGGGTGAAATTATTCTTTTTATTGATGAAATACATACTGTAGTAGGTGCAGGATCAGGAGGTGGAGCATTAGATGCTTCAAATATGATGAAACCTGCGTTAGCTAGAGGTAAGTTACAGACAATTGGTGCTACAACACCAGAAGAATATAGAAAGTATATAGAAGCCGACCAAGCTTTAGAAAGAAGATTTTCTCCAGTTATTATTAAAGAGCCTAATATTAATGATTCAATTAGTATGCTTGAAGGGTTAAGGTATAAATACGAAAACCATCATGGTTTAAAAATTTCAGATAATGCAATTAAATCTTCAGTAATTCTTTCAGATAGATATATGAAAAACAGATTTTTACCTGATAAAGCTATAGATCTTATGGATGAAGCTTTATCAAGGGCAAATATAGATAATCCAACAATTCCGAGCCAAATTATAGAATATGATCAAGAAATTGAAAAATATCAAGAAGAAGAAGATTTTCTTTTTTCTCAAAATAATGACATTCAAGCTGATGCAATAAGAGAAAGAAGAATAATGCTATTGGAAAAAAGGAAAAAAGAATTTGAAAAATGGAAATTTAATAATGAACTTATTGAAATAGTAGAATCTGAACATGTTGCAAAAATTGTTGCCGACAAAACGGGTATTCCAGTTGATAATCTTATCGAAAAAGAAGCAAATAAGCTATTAAAACTAGAAAAAAGGCTACATGAAAGAATTATAGGTCAGTCTCAAGCAGTAGAAAGTATAGCCAACGCTATAAGAAGAAGTAGAGCCGGATTACAGGATCCTACTAAACCTATTGGATCATTTATTTTTTTAGGACCAACTGGAGTTGGAAAAACTGAATTAGCAAAATCTTTAGCTGAATTTTTATTTGATAATGAAAATAGCATGATAAGAGTAGATATGTCTGAATATAAAGAAAGTTATTCTATGGCGAGACTTATAGGAGCTCCTCCTGGATATGTTGGTTATGATGATGCAGGTCAATTAACTGAAGCAGTAAGAAGAAATCCATATAGTGTAATTTTATTAGATGAAGTTGAAAAAGCACACCAAGATATTTTTAATATTTTACTTCAGGTTTTAGATGATGGTAGATTAACTGATGGACAAGGTAGAACTATAGATTTTACTAACACGGTAATTATAATGACCTCTAATTTAGGGAGTAATATAGTTGGAAAAGAAGCTCTAGGATTTGTAAAAAAATCTGAAAATTCTTCGGATGAAATAAAAAATGAAGTTCAAGATTCTTTAAAAGCATATTTTAGACCTGAATTTTTAAATAGAATTGATGAAATTATTATTTTTGATTCTTTGACAAAAGAAGATTTGCTAAAAATAGTAGACAAAGTTTTTGATGAACTAACAAAAAAATTACTTAAAATGAAAATCAATTTCCAAACAGGAAAGAAAGTTAAGGAATGGATTGCAAATCGAGGTTTTGATAAATTTTATGGTGCGAGACCTTTAAAACGATTGTTGCAAAAAGAAGTTGAAAATAAAATATCTAAAATGATCATATCTAAAGAAGTTAAAGAAGGTAATACTTTATCTCTTAGACTTAAAGATGATGAAATAATAGTAACAAAGAAAAAAAATAATTAATGTGAATGAAAAATTAAATAAAAATGTTACGCTAATAGTCCTAGCTGCAGGCCAATCTCAAAGATTTAAAAAAGATAAAATTTTTTTTGATATTAATGGAATATCTATAGCTGAAAAGACTCTTCAAACTATAAATACATTAGAATTTATAGATTCAATTATAGTTGTTTGTTCAGAAATGAATAAATCTAAATTTGATCATTTGTTAAGTAATCAATTTATTACAAATAAAAACATATATACAACTATAGGTTCAAATACAAGAGCTGGCTCTCTAATTCAGGGTTTAAAATTTTTGAAACAATTGAAAACTAAACTTGATTACATAATAATTCAAGATGTATCAAGACCATTTACTCCAAAGGATATGTATATTAAGGGTTTAGAAGCTTTAAGGAAAAATGATGCTGTTGTATTTGGACTACAACCTACTGATACTGTAAAAATAGTTGATGAAAATAACTTTGTTGTAAAAACTTTAGATCGTAATACCTTGATGAATATACAAACTCCACAATTTTTTCAAGCCAAAATACTTTTTAAAAATATTAATTTCAACATAAATCAATATTTAAATTTAATTAATATCACTGATGACTCTTCATTTTTAGATCCATCTTCTTATAAAATTAAAGTTTTACAAGGAGAAGAAAAAAATATTAAAATCACTACCCAAAATGACGTTAAAAACGACCAAACTATTTTTTATGGAACGGGATTTGATTTACATAGATTAGTACCTTCAAAAAGTTTAAGAATTGGAGGGATTGACATTGATTATCCTTACAAATTGGAAGGACATTCTGATGGTGATGTATTGATTCATTCAATAATTGACTCAATTTTAGGAGGCTGTAACTTAGGTGACATTGGAACATATTATCCTTCAGAAAATAAATCAATTAAAAATATTGACTCAACAAAAATGTTGCAAGAAATTTCTGATCTGTGTAATGAGAAAGGTTTTGAAATAATTTATATTGATAACACAATTATTGCCCAAAAACCTAAAATGCTAAATTACGTAAATGACATGAAAAATAAAATTAGCAACATATTAAAAATTGATGTTAAAAATATAAATATTAAAAGTACTACTACAGATAAAGTAGGTATAATTGGTACTGAAAAAGCAATTGCTTCTCAATCTATTACAACTATAAAGAAGATACAATAACTTTATGATTTTATATAATACACTTACTCGAAATAAAGAAGAAATAAGGCAAAAAAAAATCAATATGTATGTTTGTGGGGTTACTGTTTATGATAGACCACATCTTGGACATGCATTATCCACAGTAACTTTTGATGTTCTTCACAGATATCTTGAATATAAAGGATTTCAAGTAAAACGTGTCCAAAATTTTACAGATGTTGACGATAAAATAATAAATAAATCTAAAGAACTTAAAATTTCTGCTACAGAAGTAGCAGAAAAATATATCAAATCATTCTTTGAAGATATGGATGCTTTAGGGGTTAGAAGAGCTGATGTTCACCCAAGAGCAACAGAAGATATGAATGAAATCATAGAGTTGATTGAAAATTTAATTGATAAAAATGCTGCTTATATTTCTAAAGGAAATGTCTATTTTGATGTTTCTTTTGCTTCAGATTATGGGAAACTTTCAAGAAGAACTTTAAACGAAGAACTTGACGGAACAAGAATAGATAATGATCCAGGTAAATTAAAGCCTGCAGATTTTGCATTATGGAAAAAAGTTCCTGAAAATGAACCTCATTGGAAAAGTCCGTGGGGAATTGGTAGGCCAGGCTGGCATATAGAGTGCTCAGCAATGGTTAAAAAGCATTTAGGAGAGAGAATTGATATTCACGGAGGAGGATTAGATTTAATTTTTCCTCATCATGAAAATGAAATTGTTCAAAGCGAATCTGCTACTCAAGTTAAACCTTTTGCAAAAATATGGGTACATAATGGATTATTAAAGAGATCTGGAGATGAAAAAATGAGTAAATCTTTAGGTAATTCGTTTGATGTAAGAGATGCTCTAAATTTATATTCAGGAAACTCAATAAGACTATGGATTTTACAAAGCCATTATAGGCAACCAAGTACATTAGACGATAATTCTTTGAAAATTGCTCAAAAATCTTTTCAAAGAATTGAAAGAGCTTTATCTTTAGATGGAAAAACAGGATTTGATTTAAATAATTTTCTAGAAAGATTTGAAAACGCAATGAATGATGACTTAGGAACTCCATCTGCTATAGCTACTATTTTTGATTTAGTGCATGAGATAAATAAATCTTATAAGGAAAAAGAAGGTATTTTAGAAGGTATAGAGTTATTGAAAAAATTATTAGTTATTTTAGGGTTTAGTATTAGTGAAAATAAACTTGAAGATGATGAAATTATGTCACTAATTAATAAAAGAAATATTTTACGATCAGAAAAAAATTATAACGAAGCAGATATGATTAGAAATGAATTATTAATGAAAGGAATTGAAATTCTTGATTCCAAAGATGGTACTTCATTTAGATATATTTAGAACCTTACATTTAAAACAGCTATTCCAACAAATAATATAATTAAAACTATAGTTAATTTAAATAAAATTTGCTCGATACCTCTTCTTGATCTATACGACCCATCAGATTGACCAAATAAACCTGAACTACTTCCTCTAGTTTGAAGCAGAATAAGTATGACAATAATTATTGCGAAAACCATCATTAATATTGAGAAAATTACGTCCAATTTTTTTTCTTTCTTTTTATTTTTTTGATTCTAAAATCTTAATTATTATTTTTTCTGAAATCACAGGATCAGCTTGTCCTTTTGTATCCTTCATAACTTGTCCAAGAAGGAATTTCTTTGACTGTTCTTTTCCTGCTTTAAAGTCTTCAACTGCCTTAGGGTTATTTTTAATTATATTATTAATTTTCTCTTCTAGTTCATCACTATTTGATATTATTGCTAAATTTTTATTGAAAATTATTTCCTTTGAGGTATTACCTGTAATCCACATTTCTTCAAAAACAGTTTTTAATATTTTATTATTAATTTTATTTTCTTTATAACTGACAATCAAATCAACTAAATCTTCAGCGGTAAATTTTATGTCGGAAATATTCATATTAGAATCGATATTCAATAATCTATTAAATTCTCCATTCATTAAATTAGCAACATATTTAATAGTTTCATTATTTTTATAAATTTCAGGCAAGTTATATATTATTTTTTCAAAAAAATCTGAGAAATGTATTTCATTGCAAAGTAAATTTGCATCATATGTACTTAGACCATAATCATTTAAATATCTTATCTTTCTTTTTTCTGGTAAAACAGGAATTTGATTTTTTATTTTTTCAATCCATTTATTTTCAATCCTAATTGGAGGGATATCAGGTTCTGGAAAATATCGGTAATCATTTGATTCCTCTTTGGTTCTTTGAGGTATTGTAATAGACTTTTCTTCAGACCATCCTCTTGTCTCTTGAATGATTCTTTCTTTTGTTTCAATACTTTTTATTTGTCTTTTAATTTCATAGTCTACTGCACTTGCTACTGCTGAGATTCTATTCATATTCTTTATTTCAACTTTTGTTCCTAATGTATTAGAACCTTTTTCTCTTACGCTAATATTAGCATCACATCTAAAAGATCCTTCTTCCATATTTGCAGAGCTAACACCAATATATCTAATTATTTGTTGCAGTTTTTCTATATATTCAATTACCTCTTTAGAAGAACTTAGATCAGGTTCAGTAACAATTTCCATTAAAGGAGTACCTGATCTATTTATATCTAAAAGACTGTAATTTGATTCGCTATTATTTATATGTGTTAATTTTGCAACATCCTCTTCCATGTGAACTCTATTTATTCTGATTTTTTTAGAATCAGAAACGGTTAAAAATCCTTTAGTGCAAATAGGCTCATCAAATTGAGAGATTTGATATCCTTTCATCAAATCTGGATAAAAATATTGTTTTCTATCAAATTTTGTAACACTTGATACTCCACAATCTAAAGCTAAGCCTATTTTAATAGCACTTTCAACTGCATTTATATTTACCACAGGTAAAGCACCAGGTAATCCCATAGAAGTTGGATCAACATAAGTATTTGGCTCTGTATTTTGATATTTTGAATTAGATTGACTAAACATTTTAGAATTTGTGTTTAGTTGAACATGTGTTTCTAATCCTATTACTGCTTCAAACTGCATTTTGATATTAATTGTGAAATTTTAAATTTAAGTCTAAGATAACATTTTATATTAGATATTATAAGAATATAATAAAACTTAATAAGTTAATTATATTTATAATTATAATTAACTTAAATATCAAAAATAATATTTCAGGAGGTAAATAGATGTCAACACCTGACAGCATTTCAAGAGAAACTGATCTTTCAGGAATAGAGTATAAGTGGGGATTTTCTACTGATGTAGAAACTGACTTGGCTCCAAAAGGAATTAATGAATCAATTGTTGAATTGATTTCTAATAAAAAAGGAGAACCTTCTTGGATGCTTGATTGGAGACTTAGAGCATATAAACATTGGGAGAAAATTAATAAAAATCATAAAGAACCTACTTGGGCAAAAGTGAAATATCCTCCAATTGATTATCAAGATATCTATTATTATGCAGCACCAAAATCAATGACTGAATCTCCAAAATCGTTAGATGATGTTGATCCTAAAATGCTAGAAACTTTTGAAAAACTTGGAATACCTCTTAATGAAAGAGCAAAACTTGCAGGAGTAGCTGTAGATGCAGTTTTTGATTCAGTATCAGTAGCAAATACACTGGATGATCAGTTAAAAGATTTAGGAATAATATTTTGCTCATTTAATGAAGCATTAAAGAAACATCCAGATATAGTTAAAAAATATATAGGTTCTGTTGTACCTTATTCTGATAATTTTTTTGCCACATTAAATTCAGCAGTTTTTTCTGATGGATCTTTTGCTTACATACCACCAGGTGTTAAATGTCCAATTGAATTGATGACATATTTTAGAATTAACACCGAAGGTTCTGGGCAGTTTGAAAGAACATTAATTATTGCAGACGAAGGAGCTTCTGTTTCTTATTTAGAAGGTTGTACTGCTCCATTTAGAAAAACTTCACAATTACATGCCGCTGTTGTGGAATTAGTTGCTTTAGACAATTCTGAAATTAAATATTCAACTGTTCAAAATTGGTTTCCAGGTACTAAAGACGGTGAAGGTGGTGTATATAACTTTGTTACTAAAAGAGGAAAAGCAAGTAAGAATTCGAAAATATCTTGGACACAAGTAGAAACCGGTTCAGCAATTACATGGAAATATCCATCTGTGATACTACAAGGTGATAATTCTGTTGGAGAGTTTTATTCAGTAGCAATGGCTAATAATCATCAACAAGCAGACACTGGAACAAAAATGATTCACATAGGAAAAAATACTAAATCTACGGTAGTAGCAAAAGGTATATCCGCTGGACAAGGTCAGAATACTTATAGAGGACAAATAAAAATAATGCCTTCTGCTGAAGGGGCAATGAATCATACTCAATGTGATTCTCTTCTAATAGGAGATAAATGTGGAGCTCATACTATTCCATACATAGAAGTAAAAAATTCATCTGCTAGATTAGAGCACGAAGCTTCTACTTCTAAGGTATCTGAAGATCAGCTTTTTTATTTAATGTCTAGAGGATTATCTGAAGAAGAAGCCAATCATATGATTATTACAGGTTGGAGTAAAGATGTTATTAAAGAACTTCCTTTTGAATTTGCTTTAGAAGCTACACAGCTCTTAAAAGTAAGTTTAGAAGGCGCAGTGGGTTAATTTATCTAAAAAACTATAATTATTTAGTTACTTATTTCATAAAGGAAAAAAATTGTTAAAAATAAAAAATCTTAAAGCTAAAGTTGTTGAAAATGATGAATTGATTTTAAAAGGTATTGATTTATCGGTTAATAAAGGTGAAGTCCACGCAATTATGGGCCCCAATGGGTCAGGTAAAAGCACATTAGCTAATGTCTTAGCTGGAAGACCAGATTATAAAATTACTGAAGGAGAAGTAGAATTCGAATCAAAAATTATTAATGATTTACCCCCAAATGTAAGATCACATTTAGGAATATTTTTGGCATTTCAATATCCATCTGAAATTCCTGGTGTAAGGTCGTTTCAAATGTTAAAAGCATCTATTGATGCAAAAAAAGATTATTTTAAAGAAAAAAAACTTTCTGTAAGAGAATTTTCCAAAATATATGATCAAAAAGTTAAAGATTTAGGTATTGATATAGATTTAACTAAAAGATCTTTAAATTTTGGTTTTTCAGGTGGTGAAAAGAAAAAAAATGAAATTTTACAATTATCTGTTTTAGAACCAAGATTGGCAATTTTAGATGAAACTGACTCAGGTTTAGATGTTGATGCATTGAGAGAAGTTTCTGAAGGAGTTAATTCTATGCTTTCTGAAGATAGATCTTTTATAATAGTTACTCATTATCAAAGAATATTGAATTATATAACTCCAGATTTTGTACATATTCTAGTAGATGGAAAAATTGTTAAATCAGGCAACAAAGAATTAGCCTTTGATATTGAAAATAACGGTTACGAAAAAATAATCTCTGGATTAAGTAAATAAAATGACATTAACAAAATCTTTACAAAATTTTAATAATATTTATAACAATAACACTATTTTAAATGATGATGTTAAAAAAATTAAACAAAATGCTTGGGACTTGTTTAATAAAAATGGTCTTCCTCCAAATATCAAAACAAAAGAACTTTGGAAATATACTAATTTTTCTAATCTTAATAAATTAGATTTTGAGAATGCTTCTAAAATAGACTTTAATATAAATGAAAACTCAGATATTCTCAAAAAAGATGAATGGAGCAATATATTTATTATAAATGGTTTTTTTGATGAAGCTCAATCTAATTTTTCTAATCAAATAATAGTAGAAAACCTTTCAAATCTAAACAAATTAAAATATTTAAGTAAAAAAATTGGTTCTATAGCTGATGATTCTGAAAATGAGTTTATTTCACTTAATTCTTCACTTATGCAGGATCCTGTGTTTATTTCAATTGACAATGAAAATGTTGATAAAAATATAAATATTGTAATAATAACAGCTGACCAAAATTCTAATTTTTGTAACTTTCCCAGAGTTTTTGTTGAATCTAAAGCTAATTCAAATTCTACTATTGTAGAAACATACATAAATCTAGCCACCAAAGAAAGCCAAAATCTAACTGTGCCAGTTATTGAATATTTGTTAGAAGATAACTCAAAAATTAATCATAAGCATATACAACTTGACTCAGGAAATTCTTATCTTTTTCATTTTGATAGAATTTTACAAAATGAAAATTCTAAATTTGATTCTACTTCTTTTTCTCATGCAGGGATTCTTTCAAGATATGATATACACAGTAATCTTAATGGTTTGAATTCAAATTGTAATTTTCATGGATTATATGTTACTGATAAAAACCAACAACAAGAAAATGAGATTTCAATTACTCATTCAGTTCCTAAATGCTCAAGCGATCAAATGTTTAAGGGTATTTTAGCTGGGGAGTCGAAAGCAGTTTTTAGTGGAAAAGTTCTTGTGAAAAAAGATGCTCAAAAAACAAAGGCATTTCAAAAAGATCTGAACTTTTTATTATCAAAAAAAGCTGAGGTTAACACTAAGCCAAGTCTTGAAATTTATGCTGATGATGTTGAATGTAGCCATGGGGCTACTGCCGGCAATATGGATAAAAATATGTTGTTTTATTTACAAAGCAGAGGCATAGATGAAAATGAAGCAACATCAATGTTAATCAGAGGTTTTGCTCAAGAAATAATCGAAGAATTTAATGATGAAGTTATTGTTAATTATTTAGAAAATATTTTAAATAACAAAATAAAAATATTAGATATTGAAGGAATAATTTGAGTTTATGGTTAATGATGAAGTAAATGATATGTATGAGGAAATAGTTATGGATCATTACCATAACCCTAGAAATACAACCTTAATTCCAAATCCAGATTATGAAGTTGAAAAAAATAATCCTTTTTGCGGGGACGAAATTAAAATCCAAATATTAATTGATAAAGATAATAACTCTAAAATTAGTGTAACAGGTAGAGGTTGTGCTATATCTCAAGCATCTGGTTCTTTAATGGCTGAAAAAATAGATTTACTTCCTTTTAAGGATCTTCAAGAGAATATTAATCTTTTTCGTAAGTTAATTAAAAGTGAAGATTTAACCGAGAATGAATTAGATCAATTAGGAGATGTTTCAGCTTTGTCTGGCGTAAGAAAATTTCCAGTTAGAATAAAATGTGCTATGTTATCTTGGGTAGCTTTAGAAGAAATACTTAAAGATAAAAACTAGAAAAATATAGTTTTCATTAACCCTTCTTCTATTTCTACAAATTTTTTAATATCAATTATTTTTTTTAATTTTTTATTATCTAAATAAATCTTATTTATTTCACCATCTCTAAAATCTAAAAACTCAGGTGATTGATTATATTTGAGATGAGTACTTAATATTTTAAAAATTTCAATAATTTCAGTTTCTACATTACTAGAAGCGTTTACTACACAATTAATTTGTTTTTCAGAAATTTTAAGTATTATATTCACTAGATCATCTATAAATATATAATCTCTAGAAGAAGAACCATTTCCATAAATACTTATTTTTTTATTTTTTTTCATTTGTTCTATAAACTTTGGTATAACATTATTACTTTTTTGGTTTGGTCCGTAGATGTTAGATGGTCTTATTATAGAGTAGTTGATTTTATGGTAATCAAGGATTTTTTTTGTTAATATTTCCCCTTCATTTTTTGATATCCCGTAAGTAGAAATAGGTTTTATTTGATGTTTTTCATTAACAGGTAAATATTTTGGATTACCATATACGGCCCCTCCTGACGAAATAAAAACAAAAAAACAATCTTTGATTTTTTTAATTCCATTTAATATATTTTTTGTTCCATCAATATTTATTTTTCTAGTCTCTTGAGGATTTGTTATTGATTTGATAACACTTGTTTGGGCTGCACAATGTATAACAATATCAGGTTTAAAATTTTCAAAAGTTTCACCTATATTTTTACTGTTTATGTCTATGTCTATAAATTTAGAATTATAGTGTTTATTAATATCACTTTTATCATGAGTATTACTAGAACAATTATCAATTATAAGCAATTTATTTGTTTGTTTAAGCTGATTGAAGATAGAAAACCCTAGAAATCCTAAACCACCTGTAATAATAATTTTTTTATTTTTTAACATAATTATGTTTTATGAATACGATACTACATCATCAATAGAATATCTTTTTGAAATCAATTTTGAGTGTTCAAAAACATCTAAAGATTTATCATATTCTTCCTTAGAAATTTCTATTCCAGAGTTCCAGGTTTTAAGCATTTGATAATCTTGTATAGCTTTAGATATAGATTCTAGACTAAAATTTTCAAAATGATTTTTTATAAGTTTTCCAACTAAATTGGGATCTGAGCTGTTGACCCATTTTTTTGCTTTTTCAAAAGCTCTTGAAAACTTTATTCCATTTTCAGATTTTATCCATTTTTCTTCTGCACAAAGGCTTGAAAACGCAACTGGACCAATAATTTCTCCGATGGAACTAACAATTTTACCTTGATTTTCAATACTAAGTTGATGAGGGTATGAACCTTGCTCATGAAAAAAACCTTTCTTTTCTTTTTTATACTTTGAAATCATTTCTTGAGTTGTTAATAATTTATTAGAAATATTAGGTATTTTTAAAATATCGACATTTTTTTTTGATAAGGCAAAAGATAACATTGCTTCAGGTTGTCCCCCTCTGACGTAATAAAATGGCTCTTTATATAAATCATTCCATTTAAATCGTTCTGGATTTTTTGAAATTATAAAAAATCCATCTCTAGAATTTATCAAGGCAAAATGTTTTATTGACAAATTTAATTTTTTTTCAAAAAAATTCCAACTTCCAGAAACTGCTGATTGAGCAACATCTATTTCTTTTGATTCTATTTTTTTATATATATTAATATTTTCTTTTGGTTTGTGATAAATACCTTTTATCCCTTCTTCTTCAAGGAAATTACCATTTACCATAGCTAAAAGAGGACTGTAAAAAACCGCATGTCTAGAAGCTGTAATATTTATTATTTTCATAAGTTTCCTTTTTTAAGAAGATTAAGTTAATTTAATAGTGTATTTTTGAGAACATTCTATAATAAAAATTATAATAAAATTCATTCACAAAGGCTAAATTGTCAAGGTTTTCTAAAAATAAGAGCAGTCTACGCCAAATTGAAGGTAGGCATGCCGTAATTGAAACTTTATTATCTCAAAAAAAAGTTTCTCATATTGATATTTCAGATTCTACTGATGAGGGTAATCAAATTCAAAAAGTTATTACTTTAGCAAAAGAAAAAAATATTAATTTAAATTTTTTAAGTAAAAAGAGTATAGAAAAAAAATCAGCAACAAAAAAATCTCAAGGTGTTATTTTGTATCTTGATGATAATCATCAGTCATCTGTTGAAGATATGATATTTTTAGCAGATAAAAAGAAAGAAGTTCCATTTCTTATATTTCTTGATAGAGTGCAAGATCCTCATAATTTAGGTGCGATTGCTAGATCAGCTGAAGTTTTTGGTATACATGGACTAATAGTTCCATCTAAAGAATCTGCAAAAATTTCTCCAGGAGCTATTAGAGCATCTTCAGGAGCTCTTGAGCATATTGACTTCACAATAGTAAATTCTATAAATAAAACTATAAATTACCTTAAAAAATTAAATTTTCAAATTATTTCTTTAGATATGAATGGAGAAAATATAAAAAATTTTAAAATAGATCACTCACTTCCTACTGTACTTGTAGTTGGAAGCGAACATAATGGTGTGAGTAAATCTATAATTGAAAATTCCGATTACACAGTATCAATTCCAATGAAAGGTGAAATTTCTTCACTGAATGTATCAGTTGCTACAGGTATAACACTATATGAGTTATGCGGGAAAAATATTAATAATGGATAAAAAACTTTTTTTTATTGCATTTCCAGTTATTTTCACTGCAAATATTTATCTTTTAGATTTTAATACTACTGTTTTGGCAATTCCTGCAATGGCGGATGAATTTGATTTATCTTTAAAACTTGCTTCTTGGATAATACTTTCAGCATCAATAGTAATGACGGCTTTTTTAATGCCCATAGGAAAAATTTCAGATTTATTAAGTACGAAGTTTTTTTATGTCTTGTCATTAGTGATTTATTTAATTGGAATGATCTTAGCAAGTTATTCAAATAATGTTTATTTTCTAATATTTTTTAAAACAATAGCAGCTGTAGGTACAGTAGGATCTTCTATTATGATGTTTGTTGTTATTACATCAACGTTTCCTAAAAAATATCAAGGTCTTGGCTTAAGTATTATTACAACTTCAGTAGCATTTGGAATGATGGTTTCTCCTTTTATTGCAGGATTACTTTTAGAAAACTATGGTTGGAGATTTGCGTACAAATTAATTTTTTTTATTGGTTTATTTACAGTTTTGATGACTTTGATATTTGTACCTAAACTTGAAAAACCTATAGTAGATAAAAATTTATTTGATATTAAAGGGATGATTTATTTTATGGTTATTATGACTTTATTTGTTTTTATTATTAATGATCCTTTTTCATTTGGTTTTTTTTCCTTTATCCATATTTTACAAATTATAACTTTTTTACTTTTGATTTTTTTGTTTTACATACATGAAAATAAAACTACAGAACCTATATTAAACTTTTCTAATTATAAAAAACCACTTTATTTATGGGGATCAATTTCAAGAACTTTAGGATTTGCTGGATTTTCTATATTGATTTTTATAAATCCTATATTTTTACAAAAAGTAATCGGTTTAAGTGAAAGCTCTACAGGAACAATTTTATTTTATTCAGGTACAGGAACTGTGATTGCTTCAGCTATTTCAGGAAGACTTTCAGATAAATTTGGACATAGAATTTTTACAATTTCAGGGATGATTTTATCTTTCATTGCAAACATGTCTCTTTCCTTTTTAGCAAATAATTTTAATTTACAATTATTTACTTTATTTATGTTTATAAATGGATTTGGAATTGGGCTTTGGATGGCTCCAAACATGAGTGCGGTATTAAGTAGTGTAAACATAAATCAGTATGGATCAGTTAGCGCATATTTAAATTTACTTAGAAATATTGGTATGGCTTTTGGGCAAAGTTTAGCTGCTACAATACTTGTATTATTTATTGCTTCTAGTTCATTGAATATACAATTAAGCGAAATAAATTCTGAATCTCCACAAGAAGTTTTAACTTTATTTATAAATGGATGGAGAACAACTTTAATAATTTCTAGTATTATTATTCTTATATCAGTTTTTGCATCATATAAAACAAATGAGAGGTTGGAAAAATGAGGTTACTTGAAAATAAAGTAGTAATAATTACTGGAGGAGGAACTGGAATTGGAAAAGCTATCGCTAAACTTTTTTGTTATGAAAAAGCTAAAGTTATTATTGCTTCAAGAAATAAAGAAAATTTAATTAATACTGTTAATGAGATCAGACAGACTGGAAATGAAATTATTGATTTTTATCAAACTGATATTACTAACTCAGAAAATGTTGCTGATTTATTTGCATTTACTTTTAATAAATATGGATCAATAGATATATTAGTTAATAATAGTGGAGTAATGGTAGGAAATTCAATAGACCAAGTATCAGATGAACAGTGGGAAAGCGTTATTTCAGTTAATGTTACAGGAACATTTAAGTGTACAAGAGAAGGGTTTAAATATATGAAATCTAAAGGAGGAAAAATAATCAATATTGGTTCAATTGCAGGAGAATCACCAAGAATGTTTTCTTCTCCTTATACAACAAGTAAACACGCAGTGAGAGGTTTAACTAAATCAGCTGCATTAGATGGCAGAGAATTTGGCATTGCTGTTAGTTGTTTGAATCCAGGTAATACTATGGTTGAACGAAGAGCTGATGGTAAATCTGCTACGGGAAAAGATGAAGGGCAAGAAATATTAATAGAAGCGAATGATATTGCTAGGACAGCGTTATTAATGGCATCATTACCTAAAGGGACTAATATGTTAGACGCAACTGTTTTACCTATAAAGCAAGAATTTATAGGTAGAGGGTAAGAAAAAATTGTATAATAAAAAAAATTAGGAGGATGATGTGTATATATTAATGGTTAGGTTAAAAGTAAAAAAAGATAGAATAAATGATTTTATAAAAGAATCAATTGGAGATTCTCGTGGATCCGTGATAAATGAACCAGGTTGTAGAAGATTTGATATTATTCAAGATCAAACTGACCCAACTTTGTTTTTATTTTGTGAAATTTATGATGATGAAGATTCATTTAAGGCTCATACAACTTATGAACATTTTAAAATTTGGGCCGAAAATACTAAAGAGTACTATGATTCAGAAACAGAAGTTTCTTTTTGTAAACCTGTATATCCAGTAGATAAAGTAATTTGGGATTCTATAAGGAATGAAGCTTCAAGCGATCCTTATTTTTCAAATTCATCTTTAATGATTATTGCAGCTCCTCAATATGTAAAAGCAGAGAATGTTGATGAATTTATTAAATCTATAACTTTGGATAGTATCGGCTCAACAAATGAAGAACCTGGGTGTCTTAGATTTGATGTATATCAGAATGTTAATGATCCAACTGAATTATATTTATATGAAGTATATGTAAATGCTGATGCATTTGAGTATCATAAAGATACTCCTCATATTAAAAAATGGAAAGAAACTGTAAAAGATATGTATGATGAGTCAAGAAAAGGATTAGGGAGTAGAAGAGGTAAAAATATATGGCCTTCTGATAATTGGTTATGGAGTTCTGGTCAAAGAAAATAATTTAAATTTATAATTAAAAGAGATCTAATTAATGAAAGTTACTGGTGTAAAAACATACGTTATTGAAAATGAATCAGGTACAAGAACAGGATCAACTTCCTTCTCTAATTCTACTGAAAAATTTTATATTGGAGGAAAATATTTTCTTATTTTAGAACTTTTGACTGATGAAGGTATAGTTGGGCTAGGAGAAAAGCTTACAGGAAGTTCTTTCACAGGTAAAATGACTTCGAATGATTTCAAATCTCAGATTCAACTTATTCATGAGACTGTTGAACATTTTGTAGTAGGTGAAAATCCATTTAATATTGAAAAGATTTACTATAATATGTACGCTGGAAGGCATGATTATAGGCTTCCAAGCTTACACTTTGGTATGGTTATTTCAGGAATTGAAATGGCCTTATGGGATATAGTAGGTAAGGCAACTAATCAGCCTATTTATAATTTGTTAGGTGGTAAATGTTGGGATAAATTGAGAGCATATGCATATATGCCTCCAATTCTAGATGGAAAACCTGAAAATGCAGGCAAGCTGGCAGAACAATTATTAAAAGAAGGTAATACAGCATGTAAATTTGATCCGTTTCATCCCATAACAGGTGTCCCAAGAGATATTTCATTACAAGAAATAACTTATACAGAAAATATTTTCAAGAATATTAGATCAGCTGTAGGAAATGAATTGGAAGTTGCTTTAGGGACTCATGGTCAACTTACAACATATAGTGCTATAAGGGTAGCAAAAGCTATTGAACCATATCAACCTTTTTGGTTTGAGGAACCAGTATCACCAGAAAACATTGATGAAATGGCTAGAGTTGCAGCACATACAAGTATACCTATTGCAACAGGAGAAAGATTAGCAACTATTTTTCAATTTTCTGAATTATTAAGAAAACAAGCTGCTCAAATAATTCAAATAGACATAGGCCAAGCTGGAGGAATAATGGTTGGGAAAAAAGTAGCTGCAATGGCTGAAGCAAGTTATGCTGTCATTGCACCTCATATGTTTTGCGGTCCAGTTGCTGCAGCAGCAGCATTGCAAGTTGCGACTTGTTCTCCAAATTTTATGATTGCAGAAGCAAATCAAGGTTCTCTACATAAAAAAATCTTTAAAGATCCTATAGTTTTTGAAGATGGATTTATAAAAGTACCTACCGGTCCTGGATTAGGAATAGAGTTTGATGAAAAAGTTTTAGCAAAGCATATTGTAAGCTAAGTTTTTTTATAGATTAATTGTATTGAAACTAGGTTTACCCATTAAAGTATTACTATGTTGTTTTCCTCCAAAATTTGCATCGGATATCCAAATTTTGTTGTTTTTTATTGACATACCATGAGGATAAGGATCATCATCATCTAACTGTATTTCTTCAATTAAACTGCCATCGTCAACATTGTATTTAATGATTTTTTTTGTACTAGTATGAGCACACCAAATACCTTCATCTTGTCTGACCAATCCATGAAGCCTTTCTTCATCAACTAGAAACCTGCCTTCAACTTTGTAAGTTTCTGAATTCATTTTATATATTGCTTTTGGGTTAAATGCCGTAACCCAAATCAACCCATTATCCCACTCTAGTCCGTGTACTCCTCCTCCATCTGGAGTTGGAAAGCTATCTACATATTCTCCTGAATCTATATCAAGTTTGTATATAAGATTTTTGTGGGTATCAGTTTTTCTAAACGATCTTGCTTGAGTTTCTCCATTAGAAGCTGTCCAAATAAAACCTCCTCCAACAGTAATCCCAGAACCATTTTCTGTTATTGTTTGTATTTTAGAATTTATATTACCTTTTTCATCTAAAACGTAAATGTCATCTAATTCTTGATCTAAAACATAAAGTCCTTTATTGGTCCATTGTAGTCCGTTAGGATGTTTGCATGGCGATTTAAAAACCTCTGTACTTAACATTTCAACCTCGTTTAACTTTGATGTTGTGATCATATATAAATAATGTCATAATTATACAAATGATCTGATAAATACACAAATATATAAATATAAAAAGTGATATAACTATTGAAAATGTTCTCAATATTTAAGAAAAAAAATAAAGTTATGATCTTTATAGATGGATCTAATCTTTACCATGTTCTACTTAAGAATTGTGGAAGAAGTGATCTTAAGTTTTTAGATTTTGCTGAAAAATTGACTGGACCAAAAAGAAAATTAGAAAAAATTTATTATTATAATGTTAGACAAGAATTAGAAGGAAAAATAAAAATTCCTGAAGAGCAGCAGAAATTTTTAACTAGCTTACATAAAATTTCAAAATTAGAAGTTAAGCTAGGAATATGGAAAGAGCAAAACGGTTCAATAGTTGAAAAAGGTGTAGATGTTATGCTTGCTACAGATCTAGTTTTGCATGCTGTGAAAAATAATTTTGATACTGCTATTATTGTTAGCGGAGATGGAGATTTTTTTCCTGCTATAGAAACTGTAAAAAAAGAAGGTAAAATAGTAGAAGTTGCTGCTTTTGAATCTAATATTTCTAAAGAAGCAAGCGAGTCTAGTAATAACGTAATAAAGTTAAAGAAATCTTTTTTTAATTATTTATGGATGCCAAAAAGAAATTATAAAAATAATAATTATAAAAATAGAAAAGAATTAAACAAAACGACTACTCCTAGGACTAGTCGTTCTCAAAACAAAACTACGACTCCTACTACTAGTCGTTCTCAAAACAAAACTACGACTCCTACTACTAGTCGTTCTCAAAGCAAAAGAAGAAAAATAGTATAAAATAGATAGATGAACATCAGATCTAGTACTCTCAAAATACCTCCTCAAATACTCTTTACAATATTACCTTTGGGATTAGTTATTATGGGTGATAGTATTTTGTACGTTATATTACCAACTAATTACGAGTTTTTTAAAATTGATTCTTTCATGGGGATTCATTCTGGATTTTGGATAGGTTTCATACTCTCTATCAATCGTTTTGTTAGATTTTTTTCTAATGTTATTTCAGTAAAAATAATAAAAAATTTAGGCCTTAGAAATTCAATGTTTCTTGCAACATTTACAGGATCTTTTTCAACTTTAGGATACGCGATGTTTAAAGGAGTTTTATTAATAGTTCTGATGAGAATTGTTTGGGGTTTTGCATTCTCTATATTTAGACTCTCCTATCAATTAAAAATTTATTCTTTTGAAAAAAATAAATATGGAAGAAACATAGGATTTTGTATTAGTGTACAAAGACTGGGAAGTTTTATTGCAGTAACACTTGGAGTTTATTTTTCAGTAAAGTATGGCTATTTTAATACTCTAGTAATTTTATCTTTACTTGTAATTCCTGCTTTTTTTGTTGTTTATAAAATTAAGGAAATCGACCTAATTAATATAACAAAGTCTCCATTAAATTGGAACTTATTTTATATGGATCAAAATATCGATATTAGAAAAAATATTTTTATAATATCTTTTTTTAAATTCTCATCTTCTTTTACATCTAATGGATTGGCTATAGCAACTATTACTCCATTTTTAATTAGTATCAATAATAATATTTTTTCTTATGAGTTTATAATAATGCTTGCAGGATTAATCGTTGGTTTTAGATGGATGGCAGATATTATTTTTGGAGTAATATTTGGAACCTTATCTGATAAATATGGAAGAAAATCTAATATTTTACTAAGTTCAATTCTTATGCTAATTTCTATCATTGTTGCAATTTCTAATATTAGTTTTTATATCAGTATTGCATGTATAGTTTTTATGTTTTTCTTAAGTGTATCTTTAGAAACTTCTCTTGATGCTCTTATTGGAGAAGCGTCTCCAGAAGCTCATAAACCAAGTATTATTTCTAGATACTCAACTTGGCAAGATTTGGGAGCAGCCTTTGGCCCTATATTAGGATTTATAATAGGATCTTATTTTGGTGTAAGTTATGGATATGTTTTATCTATCATTTTAATATTTATCAGCTTATATATTTATTTAAAATTATTTAAATTTAATTACCAATCTAAATAATTAAAATTTTCATCGGAGTTTAAAATTATTACTTGATCTGAGCCATCTCCCTTCATCTTGTAAATATCAGCTCTACCATGTGCATCAGAAGTAAAAAGAATACTTCTGTTCTTCTCAGACCAAGAAATATTCTTTTCGTCAACTTCATTATTAGTTAATCTTTTATTTTGACTGTTTTTAATTTCATGAATATAAATTTCATTATTATTTTCTATATCACTTATATATAAGATCTTATTTCCACCATATGCCCATATAAATTCAATAATATTTAAATTAGTGTCCTTATGTATTTTCTCTATATATTCATTAATGTTAGATGTTTTTTGTTTTTCTTTTCCAACTTCTTTAATAACTTTATCAATATCTTTATATATCCATAAATTTGTGTTTTCATTTTCTTTTCTTGTAAATCCAATATATTCACCATTAGGGCTCCATTTAGGATTTTCACCTTCTGATATATATATTTCATTTACACCTTTAGGATTTGATATGTATATAGAATCATCAATAGTATATGTTATCCATTTATTATCAGGTGACCATGTACCTAATTTAGCAATTTTATTTGATCTAGTAATAGGTAATAAATTTTCATTTTCTAAAGTGTAAAGAAAAATATTGCTTGATTTATCTACTGATTCATATTGTATGGCTATCTCTTTACTGTTTGGAGACCATTCAAATGATTCAACTTCCAATTGATTTTTGTTATTTATTTTTGAATAAACTCCATCTATATCGCTTATCCATAAGTCTTTTAAATTATTTTTCTCTGAAATAAAAGCAAACAATTTTTTATCAGGAGACCACTTAGGTTGGCTAGACAAAGTATTTAGATCTGTAATATATCTAAAAGAAGGTGATTTTGATGGTTCTATTAATATGATCCTAGATACAGTTTCTATTTGTTGTTCTGCTAAAATATTTGTTTTATCATTTGTACTACATGATAAAACGAGCAATAATATAGTAATAAATGTTGTTAGTAAAAAGAATTTCTTTGTAAGAATTTTCATAAATAGTTTTTTTATTTGTTTAATGAATTATAATCAAAATCAAAAATTTTAGCATTTTACATAATTTACATAATGAGAGGATAATATGAAGTTTTCTTTTTTTTCAATGCCATTACATTTACCTAATGAAAACCCATCATTAGCTTTTAAGAGAGATATAGAATTGATAAAATTAGCGGACGAGCTTGGATATGATGGTTTTTTTGTAGGTGAACATCATACTGCTGCCTGGGAAAATATTCCTTCCCCAGAACTACTTTTATCTAAAGCTTCAGCAACAGCTCAACGAATACAGTTAGGGTCTTCATTAGTTAGCCTTCCTTTTCATCACCCCTTTAATGTTGCTGAAAGATTTGCTTTTCTTGATCAATTGACAGAAGGAAGAGCGGTTTTAGGAGTAGGACCATGTAGCCTTCCTCCTGATGTCAAGCTATATAATATTCCCTCTCAAGATCTAAATCCGATGATGAGAGAATCAATGGAAATAATAAATTTATTATTAACTTCTGAAGACCCTATTACTAAAAAAGGAAAATATTGGGATATTAAAGATATGTTTTTGCAACTAAAATCATATAATCAACCAAGATTACCATTTGCTACAGCATCTGTAGGGTCGGAACGTTCATTAGAATTTGCATCAATGTATGATATGCATTTATGGTCATTAGGAAACGAAAATACACCTCAAAATTCTATTCACTGGTCAAAGCAATGGAAAAAGATGGAGGAAATATCTAATAGAATAGGTACAAATCCTCTTAAAGATGACTGGAGATTAGTTACTTACGTTCATTTAGCGGAAACTTCTAAACAGGCTTGGGACGAGGTTGAAAAAGCAATTGAAAGAGATATTCATGAATATTTTTATATAATTGGAGGACCTGAAAGTTGGCTAATTGATAAAGATAGAGATCCATATTCTTTAACTGCGAAAGAAATAGTAGAGCAAAGAAATTGGATAGTAGGAACACCAGAGGAAGCTATTAAGAAAATCCATGAGCTTAATGATAGAGCTGATGGATTAGGAGGATTAATGCTTACTACTCATGAATGGACCAATAAACATTCAATAAATAATTCTATGGAGCTTTTTGCAAGGTATGTTATGCCTGAATTTAAAGGCCACACTAAATCATTAAAAAAAGCTTGGGAGCTTACAATTAAAGATAGAAAAGATAATAATATTCCTTCATTATCTTCCAAAGATAAAAGTCCAAATTTAGAACAACATAAATCTAACCTATATCTAAAGAGATGAAAAATAATATGCAAAACATAAAGATTAATAACTTACTTTTAGAAGTTGATGAAAAACTCGATGATTTAATTAAATTACATCAAAGCTTAATTAAAATTCAATCAGTAAATTCAGGGTATATGCCTACAGGAAATGAAACTGAAGTTGTAGAGTTTTGTTCAAACTGGTTAAAGAATTTTAATATTGATTCAAATGTTTTTTCTAGGGATTCAAAAAGAGGAAATTTAATTTCTAAATATCCATTTTCAGGTGATGAAAAAAAACTACTTTTAATGTCACATTCTGATGTAGTCCCTGTGGAAAATTATGATAAATGGGAAAATGAACCTTTTAGTGCAAAACTTACTAAAGGTAGGATTTGGGGTAGAGGTTCTTCTGATTGTAAAGGCTTATTAGCATCCCAAATGATGGCAATGTCTATACTAGCTGAAAATAAAATTCAATTTAAAGAAAATTTTACATTAGCATGTGGATCAGATGAAGAACATGGAGGTAGATATGGATTTGGCTGGTTAGCAGAAAATCATCCAGAAGAAATAAGATTCAAATATGCTATTAATGAAGGTGGAGGTTCTCCTGTAACTATAGGAAAAAATTTATATTATTTATTAGGTACTGGAGAAAAGGGTAGACTTGAGATAACTATAAAAATAAAAGGTGAAAGCTCTCACGCTTCAGTTCCATGGCTAGGTAAAAATGCGATGGGACCAACAGCAAATGCTATACAAAGAATTTTAGATTATATTCCAGATCTTGATTGTTCTACTGATATATTTAATTATTTGAATTTATTTGGAATCGAAACTAAACCTTCAGTTGAAAATTTAGAAATTATTATTAAAGAAGCTTATGAAAAAAACGAAAGTCTAGGCTCTTTATTAAAGTCACTTTCAAGAATGACTATAACTCCTACAATTATTAATGGAGGAGTTAAATCTAATTCTGTACCTGAAAATATTCAACTTGTCTTAGATGTAAGAAGTTTGCCTAACCAAAATGAAAATGATGTTAAAAAACAGCTTGATAAAATTTTAGGTAACATAGAAGATCTTTCTTATGAAATCGACTATATGGCAAAACCCAATTCTTCTCCTTTTGAAACTGAATTACTTGAAGCTATAAAAAAATCTCAATCTAAAAGTGTTGAAAGGGATGATATACAATGGATTCCTTCAATTTCAACTGGTTTTACAGATTCAAGATTTACAAGAGAACTAGGAGTGATAACATATGGATTTAGAGGAACTCACCCTGATGATAATCCTAATTTAGAAAATGTTCATGGAACAAATGAAAACTATGGAGTAAAGTCTTTAGTTAGCTCTACAAAAACTATGTTAGGTATTATTTGGGAATTATGTGATCCAATAATCTAGTTATCTGGTTATCTAGTTATCTGGTTATCTAGTTATCTAGTTATTGCTCCTTCAGAAGCTGGTTGAACTAGTTTTATATATTTTGCTAAAGTACCTCTTTCATAAAGAGGTTTTCTAGGTTTCCAATTTGATAATCTTTTACTGATCAGTTCTGATGAAACTTTCAAGTTTAGTTCAAACTTTTCTAAGTTAATTTCTATTTCATCACCATCTTCTACAGCTGCTATAGGTCCTCCTATAGCTGCTTCAGGGCCAAGGTGTCCTATGATAGCTCCAGTTGATCCTCCAGAAAATCTTCCATCGGTAATAAGATAAACACTTTCACTTAATCCTTGCCCTACCAAAGCACCAGTAATTGATAACATTTCTCTCATTCCTGGACCACCTTTAGGACCTTCATACCTAATTATTACTACATCTCCTGCTTTGATTTCTCTTTTTTTCAAAGATTCCATAGCTTGTTCTTCTTGATCAAAAACCTTTGCTGGACCAGTAAATTTTTTTCCGAAATCATGACCTGCAACTTTTAATACACAACCATCAGTAGCTAAATTCCCAAATAATGTTACTAATCCACCTGTTTTAGAAATTGGGTTATCAATAAGTCTTACTATATTGTTTTCTGAAGGATTTATATCCACTTCTTCAAGATTTTCTTTTATTGTTTTACCTGTAACTGTTAACTCGTCTCCATGGATAAGACCTGCTTTTAATAATCTTTTCATTACTAGAGGAACTCCACCAACTTTGTCTAAGTCAAACATCACATATTTTCCTCCAGGTTTCATATCTGCTAATAAAGGAGTTCTCATAGAAATATTGTGTATATCTTTTAGAGTTAGCTTTACTCCCATTTCACTTGCAATTGCTGGAAGGTGCAAGGCTGTATTAGTAGATCCACCCATAGCAACAACCAAAGTGACAGCATTTTCAAATGCTTTTTTAGTTAAAATATCAGACGGCCTAATATTTTTTCTTACAAGATTCATGACAGCCATACCTGCTTCTTTTGAAGATGCAATTTTTCTTTGATCAACATTAGCCTCAGACGCTGATCCAGGAAGACTTAAACCTAAAGCTTCACCTATACTTGACATTGTGTTTGCAGTAAACATTCCTCCACATGCTCCAGTTCCAGGGCAAGCATGAGTTTCTATGTCATATAATTCTTTATCGTTAATTTCTCCTGATTGTCTTCTTCCAACAGCTTCAAAAGCACTAATGATTGTAAGATCTTCACCATTTAAATTACCTGGTAATATTGATCCTCCATAGACAAATACGCTAGGAATATTTAGTCTTGCCATAGCCATCATTGCTCCAGGTAAAGATTTATCGCATCCTGCAACAGCTACTAAACCATCATATCTTTCAGCAAAGCAAACTGTTTCTATAGAATCAGCAATAATTTCTCTAGATACTAATGATCCTTTCATACCTTCTGTACCCATAGAAATTGCATCTGATACTGTTATAGTTCCAAATTCAAAAGGAGTACCTTTTGAATAATTTATTCCTTTTTTTACTGAATCTACTAAAGGTTTTATACCAGAATTACAAGGAGTTACTTCATTATGAGTAGATGCAACACCTATAAAAGGAGCATTAATATCATCGTCATTCAGACCCATAGCCCTCATCATTGAACGATGTGGAGCTCTTATGACTCCTTCAGTAGTTTCCCAACTACGCCATTTACCAATTTGCCTTTTTTCTCTTAATTTCTTGTTCATGTTCTCTCCAAAAGATATGAATTAATTAATTTTATGTTTATTATCTTTAAGGTAGTATATAACTCTAATGTGTCCGTTAGAGTATACTATTTCATGAATTTATATATATTTTGGAGTTTTTTAATGAGTAAAATGTTAGATAAAAAAAAGTTTAGATTACCAAAAAATACATCTCCTACAAAGTACAAAATTGAATTACAACCAGACTTAGAAGATAAAACTTTTGAAGGTAAAGTTGAAATTTTATTCAATATTTTGGAAGAATCTAAAAGCATATCAATTAATATTGCAGATTTAGAAATAAAAAAAATAATTTTACAAAAGAATTTAATTAAATCAAATAATATTATTTCTTGGAATATAGATAAAGACTATGAAATCATGTCTATAAATTTTGAAAGTCCAATAACTGTTGGAGAATATTCCTTAAATATTGAATTCTCAGGTATATTAAACGATAAATTGAGAGGTTTTTACCATTCAAGCTTTAAGGATCAAAATGGTAAAAACCAATCTATTGCTACAACTCAATTTGAGTCAACGGATGCTAGAAGAGCTTTTCCTTGCTTTGATGAACCGGAATATAAAGCAGTATTTTCTGTCTCTCTTATTTTGGATAAAGAATTATTTTGTGTATCTAATGCAGCTGTGAAACATGTTGAGGAAGAATACTTAAAAACTGATAATAAAACTTTAAAGAAAGTAGATTTTCATGAAACTATTCCTATGTCTACTTACTTAGTAGCATTTATAATAGGTCCCTTTGAAGCTTCAAAAGAAATAGAAGTTAACGGTACAAACTTAAGAATTATATACCCAATAGGAAAAGGACATTTATGTGATTTTGCTTTAGAACTTGGTGAGTACGCATTAAATTATTTTTCTGATTATTATAAAATCCCTTACCCTGGTGATAAATTAGATATGATTGCAGTTCCTGATTTTGCTTTTGGAGCTATGGAAAATTTAGGATGTATTACTTATAGAGAAGCTTTACTTTTAGTGGATACTAATAATGCCACTTCTAATGAATTGATTAGAATTGCAGACGTGATATGTCACGAAATAGCTCATATGTGGTTTGGCGATTTAGTTACAATGAAATGGTGGAATGGAATTTGGCTTAACGAAGCATTTGCAACTTTTATGGCTACAAAAGCAGTTGCTGATTATAATAAGGATTGGAATAGATGGGCACAATTTTCACTTGAAAAATCTATGGCAATGGATATAGATTCACTCAGTACTACTAGGCCTATTGAATATCCTGTTATTTCTCCCACTGATGCAGATGGTATGTTTGATTTAATAACATATGAAAAAGGTGGATCTATACTTAGAATGTTAGAACAATTTTTAGGTGAAAATTTATTTAGAGATGGAGTATCACTTTATTTAACTAAACATTCTTATGGAAATACTGAAACTGACGATTTATGGAATTCTTTAGAAAAAATTTCTAAATTACCAGTAAAAAAAATTATGGATACTTGGATATTTCAACCAGGACATCCTATAATATCTTATTCTATTAATGATAAATCAGTAAACATACGTCAAAAAATATTTAGGTATATTGATGATGCAAAAATCAATACAATTTGGGGAATTCCTATATTTATCAAATATAAAGAAAATAATGAATATAAATTCCATAAATTTCTTCTTGAAAAAGAAATAGATAATATTACTTTTTCAAATGTACCTGAAGAAATTTCATTAAATTCAAACGCCTATGGTTTTTATAGAGTTAATACTGATTTTAAATCTAACCAAATAGTACCTAAAAATTATACGTCTGAAGAAAAATATTCTTTAATCGATGATTATTGGAGTATGGTACTAAATGGATCAAAAAAACCAAATGATTTTATAGATTTTTGTAAAAGTTTTAAAAATGAATTTGATCCAGATATTCTAGGATTGATTTATTCTTGTTTTACCAGTTTAAACAGAACATATAATGATAAAAATAATATTCATAATGTAGTAAAAACAATTTTTGAAAATTCTTATAATAAGCTTTTAAACACACCAAATAGATCAATAAGAGAAATACAATCTTTGGCTATTTCTTTTAGAGCACTTTCTATAATTATAGGTGATAAAGAAGTAATCAAGCTTTCGAAAAAAATATTTGAAGCTTATGTTGAGAATAAAAAACAAAATTACGAACCTGATGTAATATCAAGCGTTATATATATTAATGCTTTTTTTGGTGATAATGAAATGTTTGATAAATTTGTTAATTTAATGGAAAACGCAAAAACTCCACAAGATGAAGTTAGATTTCAAAGATCTTTAGCTTTATTTCAAGGTGAAGAAAATATTAAAAAGTTATATAAATTTATTTTAGAAAATAAAATAAGATCTCAAGATTCCCCTTACTTACTAGCTTCAGCTTTAAATAATGAAGAAAATGGTTGGATGACTTGGCTATTCATAACTGAAAACTGGGATGTATTAACAGAAAAATTTCCTGAAAATTCTATTGTTAGAATGTTATCTGGAATTAGATCATTAAATCATAGAAAATATTTAGTTGAAATAAAAAAGTTTTTTGAAGATCAAAATAAAATCAAGCAAGGTAAATTACAATTAGATCAACATTTAGAAAAATTAGAAATTAATGTCAGATTTAGAGAAAGAATTTAATTATCTTCTAAATCTTTAAGAAAATCTTCAATTTTAGGAGATAATCCTACCTCGTCGTCATTTAATTTTTTGTTTGCTTCAAATTGTTTTATTAAATCTGAAACTTGATTATTTCCTTCTAAATTTTTATGAATTTCTTTATATTGTTTTTCACCTTTTTCTCTTTCAGCTAAATCAATAGGAAAATCATAAATTTTAGATAAAGTTTCTAATAATCTAGATGTAGCTAAAAAATCATCTTCAAGTTTAATGTAAAGCGGAATATGAACCATTAGAGATAGGGTTTCTATCGAAAGTTCTTTATTTAATATCTGAGAAAGTTGTGAAGTCATACTAGTTGGGCCTACATAGTTTGATTTTCTTTTTAATGTTTGATCTAAAGGACTAGGAGGAACCCAACCTTTATAACTACCAGTTATTGGTAAAGGTCTTGTATGTGGAACTGAGTCAAACATTCCTCCTATTGATGTATATCGCTGTCCATCTAATTTTTTTATCAAATCAATGAATGCGTCATTATAATCTTCAGAAAAATTATGAGGTTCAAGCATATATAAAAGAAAAATATTTCTTTCTGATGGAATTTTATTTCCGAAGATTACTGAATTTGGGATTCTAATTCTTCTTTCACCTTTTTCTTCTAAAATTTCAGGTCTATATCTAGTCATATCATAATATTTACTTGGTTTTTTAAGGTTACCTAACTCTTCCAAGTTAAAAATTTTTACTAATCTGCTTAATGCATTATGTCCAACATTACCAACATTTATCCAAGGTCTTAAAATACTTATAAAGTGGCTGTTTTTGTAAGCTGCTAATGGAATATTTAAATTAAACTCTTCAATGTTCACTATATATTTACCTGATTATATTAATTTTAAACATACTACATTTGATTTTTGTATAAAATAATTATCAAGCTAATTTATTGAATTAAAAATATATTGAATTTATTCCTTTTTCGTTCTATTATTTAAATAGATGTTGTAATGCATCAATAAATAAAAACTAGTTAAATGAAAGGAGGATATTTTAAATTGGATATTAATGATAAGCGAGGTGTCCTAATTTAGGGTGCCCATAAGGTTAAGATACCTCCACTAAGGGTGAAATTATCCGGTAAGGCAACTCCTTACCCGATAATTTCACCCTTAGTTTATTAAACTGGACGTTAAATTTTTTTAAAATGATTAAACATTTCACATCAACAATTTTTGTAATATATAAAAATAAAATTGCTTTACATTGGCATAATAAAGTTGAAGAATGGTTACCTGCTGGTGGACATATAGATATAAATGAAACTCCTATAGAAGCTGGTTTAAGAGAGGTTAAAGAAGAAATGGGAATAGATGTTCGGATTTTATCAAAATCTAAATATTCATTTGATCAAATTGAAAGCATTCCTGTTCCTGAAACTATATTAATAGAATCAGTATATGATAGAAAAATTGGAAACCATGAACATATAGATTTTGTTTACTTCGGTATTCCATTGTCCAATGAAATTTCACTATCAGATGATTGGATTTGGGTTACTTCCAAAGAACTATTATCTAATAAAAAACTCCTTACTCAAAATGGATTATTAAAATCTCCTCCTGAGGATGTAATTAAGTTAGGAGTTGAGGCTATAAAAATGGTTAATAATTTAATTTGAATATATAATAAATTCAGATAATTGTATATTCAAATATTTAAAGAGGTAAAAATGTATCATATTAGAAGAGTATGGAAAGTGCAGGGTGGTCAAGCTAGAAAAGCAGCTGAATTAGTTAAGGAAATTGCTAATGATTATACTAATGCAGGACAAAGATCACAGTCAATGGTTTACTATAATGGAGGAACTCTTCCTAGCCCTAAAGAGGAATTAAACAGAGTTTATATGCAATGGACAGCAGATATAATTGATTCACCTTACAGACAAGGAAACCAAATTCCTAAATCAGACGCATATTCAAAACTTAATGAATTAGTTGATAAATCAGATGGTCCTGGAAGTTGGGTAGAATTTTGGGAAGGAATTTAAATTATAAATCATCAATTAACTCCAAAGATATTTTGGAGTTAATTGATGATTTATACAAAACCTAATGTTTTTTAATTTCAATACCAGCTAATTGTTCTACATATTTTGCTATAGCAGAGTGATCACTTTTTCCCTCTCCTTGAATCATTAAGCTAGTAAGAACTTGCTGTAAATTTGAGGTTACTTGCAATGGGAGGTTCAAATCTCTTGCTGCCTCCATTGCGTTATTTATGTCTTTATAATGTAACTCAATTCTGAATCCTGGCTCAAAATTTCTGTCAACCATCATTGGGGCTTTTGCATTTATTACATTTGAACCTGCTAGCCCACCTTGAATAGCTTTATACACTGTTTCAGGGTTAACTCCAGATTTAGCAGCTAAAGCTAATGCTTCTGCTAAGGCATGAATATTAGCTCCAACACATATTTGATTAGCTAACTTAGTTACCTGGCCTGCACCGTGTTTACCACATAAAATTGCGGATTTACCTAATATATCAAATAAAGGTTTTGCTTGTTCAAAATCTCCTGCAGACCCTCCAACCATTATTGCTAAATCTCCTGAAATTGCGAATGGCTCTCCTCCAGATACTGGAGCATCAAGAAAATTAACCCCATTTTTGTCACATATTTTTCCAATTCTTTGCGAAACACCAGGTGCAATTGAGCTCATATCAATAACTAAATGACCTTTTGAAGCTCCTTCTATTACTCCACCTTTTTCTGCAATTGCAGACTCTGCTTGAGGCCCATCTTGAACCATAGTTAGTGTAATATTTGTATTTGATGAAGCTTCTGCAGCAGATTTACATCCTGTAGCTCCTTCTTTCACTAATTCTGATACAGGATCAGGAAATAAATCATATACATATAATTCATATCCTTCTTTCATTAAGTTTTTTGCCATTGGTTTTCCCATTATTCCTAAACCAATAAATGCTATTTTTTCTCCCATAATTTTCTCCTTTTAATTATTTTATTTTTTAATATTTAATCTTTCCAAAATCTTTCTTCAAGAAAAGTATACTCAGTATTTTCTAATTTTTCTTTTATATCTTCTATCATTCCTGGATGTCCACATGCATAAACGATAGTTTCACTAGGGTTGATTCCCCATTCTTCCATCTTTCCCAATACAAGGTTGTTAATTCTTCCTTCTAGTCCTTTCCAATTACTATTTTTATCTTCAGTTGGCCTGCTAATTGAACCTTCAAATAGAACATTATCATTATTGTTGGCTAAATTTGTAAGTTCTTCATCATAACCAAACTCATCAATATAAGAAGCTCCTTCTAGAACATAATACATATTATTTGATAATTCCTCTTTTTTTAGATGTTTTCTAAGCATACTTACATAAGGTGCAACACCAGTTACAGTCCCTACCATAACATGATTTTTAAAATCGGGTTTTAGTACAAAAATTCCTTTTGCTCTCGGCCTAATAGTTACAACATCTCCAACTTTAAGGTCGTTTAATAGAGGAGTTAAATTTCCATCAGGTGGCGGAACTAATTCAACAAAAAGTTCTATTTGATCTTCGTCAGGAGAAGAAGCTATAGAATATGCTCTTTCAATTCCTCCTGAACCAATAGTGCAATATTGGCCTGGTTTGAAATCAAATTTTTCTTCTGGTTGAAGCCACATTTTCCATAAATCTTCTGATAGTTGCTCTCTTTTTGTGACTTTAGCCCACATAAACTTTCCCTTAACAACATTTAATGTCATTACATTAACCTCCTAAATAGTTATCTTTTTATTATCTGTTATTAATCGGATATTGTTAATTTAAAACAATAGTATTATAGGCACTTATTGAAATAATTTATAATAAAAATGTTTTTAATAAGTTGATTTTATTAAAATAATCATTGAATTATTTTAATACCTTTATTTACACTTCGGTACAAGATTAATAAATAACTATTCCTTAGAGTCATTTATATTTATCTGTCGCAAAATCTGTCGCAAGCCACAATTCTTCATTATTATTGATGATTGGCAAAATAGTGTATATCTATAATGGATGTCTTATAATACGAAGATATGAATAGGAAAAATAATTTTATAATTTCATTCTTTATTTTATTAATTACTACTTTCTTGTTATAGAAATTTCACAATTATCAATTATTAATTTTTTATTATCGAATTTCGTATATTTACCTGAAATAGTTAGATCGTCGCCTTTATTTGGATTAATAGATAAAGAGTTTTTGGGAGAACAATAAATCTTAATTGTTTCACCAAGTTTCCACGAGCCAATCAAAATATAATTTTCCCATGGATATTTTAATGTGGTTCCGCTATCATAAAAAACTCCATCAATTACTAATTCTTTCTCAGAATATTTAATATTTGAGGAACGAATATCATTTTCAAATTCAGAAATAATATCTTTAGCTTTTGTATTTGGATTGGGAGCTATTGGAATATCTTTTATTATTTTACAAGAAAGCAGCTTAACACTAAAAAAATCGTATTCTTTGTAGATGCCTTGAATTTTGATTTCTTGACCTATTTTTATTTCTTCATCTTCTATCTTGAAGTTGTGAATAATTTTCCTCTTATCAATATGATCTAATCCACAAAAAACACTTCTCGAAAATAAATGATCATCACCTAAACCTGTTCCAACTTCAAAATAAGGTGGATCTCTAAAATCTTGAAGGTTTATTGAATTTATAATCCCCGATGTTTCGATAAAAACATCATTGTTTGCAATTTTTTTACTATATTTTAATGACGCTGATTCTGGATCCAATTCAAACTCAGAGAGGAAATCATTTACAGATACTGTCATTGTAAAAATTGAAGCAGGAGATGGAGTTGTTGTAGGTGTAGGTAAATAAGTAGAAGGAGGTGAAGTAAAGGAAGAGGGTAAAGGAGTAGGTGTAGGAGTTAATATGGGTTGGTTATAATAATAGCTACCAACTTCGATGTTATCTATCCACCAAGTTTCTGGGAAACCATTTCCAGGTGTTTGTGCGTGGTATGAAAATGGAAGTGGATTCGGAACGTTTCTAACGTTCTTTTTGATTATTGCTGTGTATGTAGGGCTGTTCATCACTGTTGTGATTGGGTTTACATTTTCACAGTTAAGTTCTACAACCTTTTGTAGATTCTCTTTGTACTTTGATCCGTCGCTTACAGCTTCGTTATAAAGTGTTTGCCATTCACCAATCCATCCTAATGCAATTTTGCCGTACATATGTTCGTCAGCCCATTTAGGAGCTATGAATCCTCCACCACCAACAACACCTAAGTGATTAGGGGTGATAATAGCTCCAGCTCTTCCAGAAGATTCCCAGCTGTTAAGCATGGTTTCATTATTATCTATTCTAGATGACCATAGACTTCTTTCTTGAGCATCAAGCCTTCCGTCTATTCCTAGATGAATTTTCCACATCTCGATAACCATAGAGTCAATACCTTCGTAGTCTTCGAATGCTGCTACAGCAACGCTGTGTACTACAACAATTTTCTCACCACTAGGCATTAATCTCATGCCGTCAGAATCTTTTTTATCCAATCCGATAGAGTCTAATAATGCATTAGCTG
>Ga0209402_10000109_pt1 | contig 98025 bp, 87 predicted proteins | sample ArcticOcean_MG_C_3_FD_187437 | JGI IMG/M metagenome (GOLD analysis project Ga0209402, IMG submission 187437) | Marine microbial communities from western Arctic Ocean - ArcticOcean_MG_CB8_126 (SPAdes) (version 2) | ecosystem: Environmental > Aquatic > Marine > Oceanic | place: Arctic Ocean...
TCTTCGCCTGCGCCATCGTGATCGCAGCCGTCAACGTCGTCTTACCGTGGTCCACGTGCCCGATCGTTCCCACGTTTACGTGCGGCTTCGTACGCTCGAATTTCGCCTTACCCATCAATCTTCCCTCACCGTGTTGCAAATCGCTGCGTTCGCTATCGATCCCCTCTATCTTTCTTTCTTTTTCAGAGCTCCGACCGGGACTTGAACCCGGGACCTCCTCCTTACCAAGGAGGCGCTCTACCACTGAGCTATCGGAGCGCCACCTTTCTAGAGCGGGAGACGGGACTCGAACCCGCGACCCTCAGCTTGGAAGGCTGATGCTCTAGCCAACTGAGCTACTCCCGCAAAGCCTTCGTTCAGTCCAATGGTGGGGGTAGGATTCGAACCTACGAAGGCTAAGCCAGCAGATTTACAGTCTGCCCCGTTTGACCGCTTCGGTACCCCACCGGCCATCGTTTCGGGGCAAAACAACCCCGGACCTGCCCCCCCCGGAACAAAGCAAGCCGCCCGACTAGGCGGCCTTTCCAAGTAAGCTTGATAAGCTAACGGCTGCTCAAAGCCTCATCAAGTCCTGAATTGAAGCGTTTTCAGGGTGCGGCAAGGGCCGGAGACCGGGGTTCCAAGGGAATCCCCAAGTTACGGTCCAGCAGAGGTTGAAGATCCGGATCTCTCCCCATGAACTCGCGAAAGAGGTCCTCGGGATCGGCGCTGTCGCCACGCGTGAGAATCGCGTTGAGATACGCCTCTCCGACCTCACGCTTTAAGATCCCTTCGCGACGGAACCTTCCAAAGGCATCGGCATCGAGTACCTCCGACCAAAGATACGAGTAGTACGCGGCCGCGTATCCCCCCGAAAACAGGTGCGTAAACGACGTCGCAGCGTGCACCTGGGCAAAGGCGGGAGACGGCGCGTACTCTTCGAACAATCCCTCTATATGGGACATGAGATCCGACGTGATGTCGTCGGGGTCGCCTCGGTGGAGTTGGAGATCGAGATGCCCCAGCGAAAGCTGCCGCATCTGTTTCCAACCACCCAAGAACGTGCGTGCGCTCCGAAGTTTCTCATACAGTTCTTCGGGCAGCGGTTCCCCGGTCTCATAGTGCCCGGACAGAAGGGTGAGGGCTTCTTCTTCCCATGTCCAATTCTGCATGATCTGCGAGGGAAGCTCGACGAAGTCCCAAGCGACGTTGATACCGGCCATGGGGGCGATCGGGACGGTGGAAGTCAGCAAGTGCAAGAGGTGTCCGAACTCGTGGAACAGGGTCTCTACTTCACGGTGCGTCAGAAGAGGCGGGACGTCACCTTTGGGCGGCGACAGATTCCCCGCGATAATCCCGACGTGAGGCACGAACGTCCCGTCACGTGGTCCGCCGACCCTCAAGTCGTTCATCCACGCACCTTGCCTCTTGTTGGGCCGGGGATGACAGTCGGTAAAAAAGAACCCCAACACCGTGCCGTCATCCTCCCGAGAAAGCTGGAAGTAGTGAACGTCGGAATGCCAAACCTCGGTGATGTCTTGTTCTTCTACGATCAGGCCAAAAACCCGGCGCACGACCTCGAACATTCCATGCATCACGCGATCGAGCGGGAAGTAGCGACGAACCACCTCATCGTCGATGTCGAACTTCGATCGTCGAAGACTCTCGCTCACGAACGCGGTGTCCCAAGGTTCCAACTCGACAACGCCAAGTGAAGAGGCATGCTCACGTAACTCGTCGAGATCCCGCTCCCAATACGGTCGCGTTTTCTGCGTCAGGTCCTCAATAAAACCAAAAGCCCGCTCGCCCGTTTTGGCCATATAGTCTTCAAGACGGTAGTCCGCGAAGTCTGCGTAACCGAGCACCTCGGCAAGCGCCCTACGTAGATGTAGAAGCCGTTCAATGATCTCGGTGTTCGCAAACTCTCCTTCGCGACACCGCCCGGCGTACGCCGAAAACAGTTCTCGCCGAAGATCCCGATCGCGAGCGTGTTTGATGATCGGCTCGAACGATGGGTAATCAAGGGTGAGTAGCCAGCCTTCCTGTCCCGCCTCGACCGCTTTGCGCCGCGCCTCCTCACGGTCTGGTTCAGGGACACCCTCGAGGCGGCCTCCATCCTCGATCAAAAGAGAATAGGCATTGGTCGCGTCGAGCACATTCTCGGAAAACTTGTGCTCGAGGCTGGAAATCTCGAGCCGGATCGAACTCAGCTTCTCTTTGTCCGCGGCCGGGAGGTCCGCTCCCGCTCGGCGGAAATCCCGCACGGTCGTATCTAGGTGCCGTCTTTCGATCGGGGGCAAAGTCTTGGCTTCGTCGGTGTCGGCAAGAGTCTCGATGCGCTTCCACAACCCCTCGTGCAACGTCACCCGAGTCCAGAACTCGGTGATGTCCGGAAGAACCCTATTAAAGGCCTCCCGTAACTCCGGGGTCTCCGCCACGGACATCAGGTGGATGACCGGGCTGGTCCGTTCCTTCACCCGCTCCAGTGCCTCGTCTAGACGGTCGATCGTGTCGGCATAGGTCGGTTTGGAGTCGACAGCGACCAGAGACTCGATCGTGCTCCGCGCGTCTTCCAGAATCTGGCGCACAGCGGAAACGACGTGAGAAGCCTCGATTTCATCGAACGGAATGCGATCATAGTCGAGTAACAGGGGATTCGATTTCGTGGTCATTCGGTTGGGGCGTGCGAGTAGAATCGAGAACCGCTTTTTACATGCGTGCGAAGATAACGTGTTCTCACAGGGCTGACGATCCGTAACCCTAGACTGGCAAAAGCGTTCGACCCAGTTTCGTGGTCCCCTTCAGCTTGCCTCCAGCCCCCGCCATGGGCATAGTTCCGCCATGTATAGTGCCCCAACCTATGGGATCCTCCCTGGAGGCAATGTTTTGGCTGCGCGTTGCGACCGCCGTGTATTCCTTCGCCGCCTTGCCGCGCTAGGACTTACGGCGCCGACCATGTCCTCGTTCGGATGTAGCCTCGAGGAAGTCCAGCGGGCGGAGGTCGGCTTCGCGGCCTCGTCCCTCACGCGCCCCGTCTTGCTGCCGTGGACCGACGACGCGGTGCGGATCGGGGCACCCGTATCTAAGTTGCCCCTCGCATATGTCTCGAGGAGGTTACAAAAGGTGTACGTCGACCTGGCATCTCGAGACGAGATTCGCGTGTTGCTTGCCGCCCATATTTCAGTGAGTTCCGCGCACTGGAGGATTCCACTTCCGGGCGACGACCTTGGAATTCCGATCGACGCCGGGGACGCGCTTCGCGAGTTCGAGGAGTGGCCTATCGGCACGTGGGACCCGACGATGGATCCGCTGGATGGAGACTTCAGAATCATTCGGGGCCAACCTGAAAAGGTCAGCGTCGCCTTCGACTGCTTGCCCATGGCGGAGGGAACGGGGTGGTTCAGCGCGGGACCGTGGGAAATCGTGCGGTGCGCCGAGCCGGGAAGCGAGCTGTGTAGGGAGCAGTTCATGGAGGTCGGTACCGGATCCCGCTTCCTGCAAAGGCCCCTCGGGACGTGCACAGAGCCAGCGGAGTCCGTTCGGTACGTGACGTGGGCCTGTCCGGACGGGTAAACGCGCACTTCTAGATCGTTCTCCGAGCAATTGGGCCCGCCCAGCTAAAGGTTCTTCGGTCGCCCCTCCTGAAGAACCCGCTCAACGGTCCGATAGCCCATGAATCCCGGCACGGCGCCTACGACGAGGTCGGCATTCGAAACCGCCTGCGACACGTTGGCAAGATCGGACAAATCCGCGACCACCCCGTCCGCACCGAATTCGGTCATGCGCTCGACCCGGACGGGATCGAGATCCACGCCGAGCACGGAAAACCCGTCTTCTGCAGCAAGGTCCCGTACGATCGCGCTCCCGACACGCCCACCACCCAATACCACGATTCTCGGTATGATTCCTCCAGGCCGACGTTGCAGGATACCCGTCAAAAACAGGCCGGTCTGCAACGCCAGTGCAAAGGGGGCGGCAGCAATGCAGGCACCTTTTGCATGGGTCCGAGGCTACAAAGTATGCACTAACGTGAGACTTTTAGTAGAAGAACACGCCAACACGGCCGCAATAAGCGCGAAAATACGAGGACAGCCAGAATGGCTGAAAGACCCCCCATGACCCCCGCGAGCGGTGCGGCGATCCGCGAGGAGCAACTCGAGCTCCTTTTTGCGCTGTCACCCTTGTCGATCATCACGAGTCCCTTGGCCGCCGCCGTCCTTTCGATGGCGATCTGGGAAGTCGTGGACCATAGCCTTGCAATCGCCTGGGTCGGCGTCCTCGTCGTGGTCGCCGTCCTTCGATTGAGCGTCTTCGTGGCTCACAAAATGCGACGCGACGCCCTCCCTATGAGGCAATGGGAGCGCGTTTTCAACTGGAGCCTTTTGCTGGCTGGCCTCGTCTGGGGGATTGGCGGATGGCTGCTACTACCTGAAGGACTCGCCTACCGAGCCATCGTTCTTTTTTTTCTGATGGGGATGGCGAGCGCGGCGAGCGCGGTGTACGCCATTCACGGCGGCGGCGTCATGCCCACCATACTCGCACTGGTGCTTCCGACCACCGTAGACTTCTTGCTCCAGGACTCCCGCCCGCAGCAGTTGATGGGACGCGGTCGTACTTTACCTCGTCTCCGCCAATCGTTCCTTGAGGGTCACCAACCAATTCGTCGAGCGCTTCCACACGCTGTCGCACGACCTCCGAACAGCCAAGGATCACGCCGAGACGCTTGCTCGGACCGATTTTCTGACAGGGATGAACAATCGGCGCTCCTTCTATCAACTGTGCGAAACGCCGTTCAGGCTGGCCCGGCGGTACGGGCAGGAACTGGCGGTCATCATGCTCGATATCGACCGGTTCAAGAAGATCAACGACGCCCACGGTCACGCGATCGGGGACGAAGTGCTCAAGAACCTGTCGCGGATCGTCACCGCCACGTGTAGGGATTCGGACATCGCTGGACGCGTGGGTGGCGAGGAGTTCGCCATTCTCTTGCCGCAAACGAGCGCAAAGAGCGCCCACGAACTCGCGGAGCGCCTCCGCGAGGAGATGGAGAAGTCCGTCGTTCATCTGAACCAAGCCGACATCAAATGGACGTCGAGCTTTGGAGTCGCTCAGATGGGTCCCACGACTGAGTCGCTCGAAGCTCTGGTCGCGACCGCGGACGGCGCCTTGTACGAAGCCAAGAGGCGCGGACGCAACTGCGTCTTCGTGGTGCGACCTCCCGAGCCGGAAGACGTGCCCCTCTCCTAATCGGTGTCCGGCCCTCGGACGCGCCCGCGCATTTCGTCCCGCGTCCTCCAGCACGCTGGCGCCACCCTCGGTCCGCCGCGAGAATACCGCTCGGGCCACGAGTCGGTGGACCGTGAAAGAGTGCGCCCACCGCCAGATCCGGAGAGAGTGAAGATGAGACGCACGACATTCGTGGTGCTGGGGCTGTTGGTGTGCCCCGCGTTCGGCTCGGCTCAGGACTTCGACAACATCCAGATTCAGACCACCCGAATTACCGAATCGATCTTCCTGCTCCAGGGAAGCGGCGGGAACATTGCGGTCTCGATCGGGGACGACGGCACGTTCATCGTCGATGATCAGTTCGCTCCCCTGACCGACAAAATCGTCGCCGCCATCGCCGAACTCACCGACAACCCGGTCGACTTCGTCGTGAACTCACATTGGCACTACGACCACACCGACGGGAACGAGAACTTCGGGCGGGCCGGTGCGCTCATCGTCGCTCAGGACAACAGCCGGAAACGAATGGAGACGGACCAGGTTGTTTCTCTTTCCAACCGAGCCCAGCCCGCGTACTCCGAGGTGGGTTTGCCCAAGATTACATTCTTGGAGTCCATGCGTTTCTACTACAATGACAACGTGGTCGATGTCATCCATACCGGCCCTGGGCACACGGACGGAGACGCTCAGGTCTACTTCCGTGATTCCAACGTTTTGCATACAGGTGATATGTTCGTCCGTTACGGGCTTCCCTTCATCGATCAGCCGAATGGGGGGTCGATGGACGGAATGATCGACGCGACTTGGGCTCTTGCGGGGCTGATCGACGACGACACCGTCATTGTCCCCGGCCACGGTCAGCTCTCCACGCGCACCGACCTTCTGGAGTACAGAACGATGCTCGTCACGATCCGAGAGCGACTGAGGGACGAGATCGAGCGCGGGCGTTCCGTCGACCAGGTCGTCGCATCGAACCCCGCGCGTGGGTTCGCGGAACCCGGCGACGGCACGGAGCGCTGGTTACGTGCGGCGTACGAGGAGTACCGTTGACGGCGAGAGGAGTACCCAGGAGTACCACAGACGGCGACCTGGCGGTCGAATCATTCATCCAATTTGATGCCTTCATTAGGAGATAAACTATGAAACGTCCTACCACCCTTCGTTCATCGATCGCGCTCGCGGTTGTCCTGGTCAGTGCGCTCGCGGGGGGCGTCGGTGCCCAGATCACCGGCGAGGTCCTCCCGACCTCGCGTGGCGACCTCATTATCCACCCGCTCGATCATGCCACGTTCGTGATGGGGTGGAACCGGATGGCCATCTACGTCGACCCCGTCGGCGGCGAGGGTCGTTTCGCGGGGCTACCGACCGCAGACATCATCCTGATCACCGACATCCACGGTGATCATTTGGACGCTGAGACTCTGTCCGCGATCACGAAGGCGCGGACGAGAATCGTGGCTCCCGCGGCGGTCGCCGCGCAGTTGCCCGCCTCACTGATGGCGCAGACGACTACGCTGGCCAACGGCGAGTTGAAAAGTATCGACGGCATCGGGGTCGAGGGTGTTCCGATGTACAACCTCACCCAGGATCGACTTCAGTATCACGACAAGGGTCGCGGCAACGGCTACGTGCTCACCATCGGTGGGACGCGCGTTTACATCGCCGGCGACACCGAAGACGTCCCGGAAATGCGCGCCTTGGAGGACATCACCGCCGCCTTCGTACCCATGAATCTTCCCTACACCATGACCGAAGAGCAGGCGGCCAGCGGTGTGAACGCGTTCAACCCCGACATCGTGTATCCCTATCACTTCCAGGGTAGTGACGCGGAGAAGTTCAAGATGTTGGTGGAAGCGGGCGGGGACACCGAGGTGCGTCTCCTCGATTGGTACGGCTCGCGTTAAGCGCGCCGTCTCGGCCCATCACTCCTTCGCCGAATCGGCCTGCGTGAGGGCCAGAACGGCGAATGCTGTGGCCGCGTCAGACATGAAGAGCCCCCTTTCCGAGGTGGGGTCCCTCTCCTTGTTCAGTGACGTGGCCAACCACCGGCCGGTGGTCGGGTCCTGGTTCTGGACCAACCAGCCCAGGGCCCGGCTCAGATTCTCCTGAGCGGGTCGCACACCTGCCCGCTGCAAGGCGTAGGCGATCAACCCCGTCGCGTATCCATCGCTCCCGAGATCCGGAGGGACGTCGTCCGGTCGTGCCCATACGCCGAGAGAACGGAGGCTCCAGCCTCCGTAGCCAGTGCCTCATCCAGAGCGGTCCTGATGGCGATGTCGGACAACAGCTTGGGATGCAGGGTGCGACCCAAGTGCGCTCGGATCTCGGTTCGGATCTCCGACGTGTTCTCCGCCGGCCGGCCCTGCTCTCTCATTTTCTCGAAAACGTCGACGATGGTCTCGGCGAGCAACGTCTTTGATTTTTCGGGCGGTACGTCCTCTCCCACGGGGGGGCCCTTTGGTGCTCTCAGCACCCGAAGGTGTCCGTCGAACTCGTAACCCCCGTCGTCGAGGGCCGCCTCGACCACTTGCATGGCTTTTCGAAGGGTGGTCAGCCGCTCCAACGCAGTGTCCAGTGCGCGTCCCGCCTCGTCCTCCCCGGCCGGCACCCCCTTGGACGTCCACCATGACATGATCCTGTGGAGCTCGGCGATTCGGGCACCGATCTCTTCCGAGGTGCCCCATCGGAGTAGGGAGGCGTGGTGCTCCAGGAGAGTCGCGCGCGCGGGTTCCACGCGTTCACCTCCGTCCACGGCGTCCGGCCCTGCCTCATCGTTACGGCCCATCGTCTCCCTTTTCCCGCCCCCTCGGCGATCATCGACCCGCACGACGGCCCGAGGGACGCCCCGCCCGACGCCCCGAGGGCGTCCGGTCTCGCCGACTAGCATGTACGCCTCGGTCGAAGCCGGCAACCCCGTTTCTGGCCTCCCGCGCTTGCGTCGACCGCGGGTAGGCCGGTCCGACCAGGAAGCCGGCCCGGTGGCGCCTCGACGAAGCCCTCGAAATCCCCGATGAAGCGGGACGGGCTCGCTTGTCCCTCCGAAAGGGCCTCCATAGCTTGTCCCTATCAGTGGGCCTCGGATCTTCCATCCGTCGCCCGCGTGACCCCGAGGTCATCTCCGGAGTTCGTGCGTGCTGGAATTTTCGATTTGGCCATGGCCTACGCTTCGTCGTTCGCCCCCTTGAATCGCTCCGGCGGCATCGTCCTCGTCGTGTGCGCTCTGCTCGCGGCTGGGGGTGGGCTTCTTTGGACCTCGGACGTGGACGAGGATCTACGGCAGGCCCTTCCGGAACAGAGGATGGGGGAGGGGTTCGCGACTTCGGGCACGTGCATGTCGTGCCATCCGGATCAATACGACGCGTGGCACCGATCCTACCATCGAACCATGACCCAGGCGGTTACGCCCGCGACGGTGTTGGGAACGTTCGACGACGTCGTCCTCGAGGACCGGGGTTACCGGTGGCTCCTGGAGCGTCGCGGTGACGAGTTCTGGGTCGACATGCCGGACCCCCTTTGGTTCGACCAACCGGCCGAGTTCATGCAGACTTTGTACGCGGATTGGCCCGAGAGCCCACCGCGTTTCGCAGCCCGGGTGGTGATGACCACGGGCTCTCACCACCTGCAGAACTACTGGATACGCAGACCGGAAGACGCTGCGGGGTCTCTCGGCGCCGACAGCGGCGCCCTCGTCCAGGTCCCATGGGTCTGGCTGATTCCCGAGGGGAGATGGATTCCGAACCAGGATTCGTTTCTCCGGCCGGCGAGCGCCTCCGTCCAGGGAGCCACCGTGTGGAACGGTACTTGTTCCCAGTGCCACTCGGTCGGGACCGAACCCCGTATTCTGGCTAACCTTGGCCGCTTCGAGACTCGGACCGTGGAGCTGGGCATCGCGTGCGAGGCTTGCCACGGTCCGGCCGAGGAACACGTCCGTTTCTATCGCTCGCCGGTGAGGCGTTATCTCCAGTATTTTCGCCAATTGCGGGATCCGGACGCTCGTGATCCGACCATCGTCAATCCCGAAAAGCTCGATTCCCGCCGCTCCGTCGAGACGTGCGCTCAGTGCCACAGCTTCGGAGAGTGGACGGATCAGCAAGCGTACGGGAGCGAGGGTGTGCCGTTCCGGCCTGGAGACGAGCTCGAAGCACACCGGTCCGTGTTCCAGTACACGGAGGACCCGACCGATCCGCTACTGGAAGAGATGATGGGGAGCGATCCTCTTGCCCTGAGAGGCAACTTCTGGACCGACGGAACGATTCGGGTCGCGGGCCGGGAATACAATGGCCTCCTTGAAGACGCGCATCTCGGAGCGAGCGAGTTGACGTGTCTTTCCTGCCATTCGATGCACGAGTACGAGGCCCCGGACGCCCAGCTCGATCCCGAGGTCCTAGGAAACCGATCGTGCTTGAATTGCCACGCGGACTTCGCGGACGAGATCTCCGAGCACACGCGACACGCTCCGGAGTCTACGGGCAGCGAGTGCATGAACTGTCACATGCCGCACACCACGTACGGCCTCTTTTCAGCCATGCGGAGCCACCGGATCGACAACCCCAGCGTGCAAGTCTCGGTGGAGAGCGGGCGTCCCAACGCGTGCAACCTCTGTCACCTCGATCGCACGCTGGAGTGGGCGGGTCGGTACTTGGGCGAGTGGTACGGCCAGCCCTTGGTGGAGCTGGACGAGGACCAACGATCCATCGCCGCGTCGATCCTGTGGGTGCTGAAGGGGGACGCGGCTCAGCGCACGATCTTGGCTTGGCACTTGGGCTGGGAGCCGGCTCGGGAGGCGTCTGATGGTACGTGGATGGCCGCGTATCTGGCGCAGCTCCTCACGGATTCGTATTCCGCGACCCGGCAGGTGGCGTATCGGTCGCTCGTCGAACTCCCCGGCTTCGAAGGGTTCGAATACGACTATGTGGCCCCCCGTCCCATGCTCGAGACCAAAGCCACCGAGGCGACGGAGCGCTGGCTGGGATTAGGCGGACCGACGCAAGCCAGGCCTCATCTTCTCATTGCCGTGAACCGCGAGATCGACGTCTACCAGTGGCTCCGCCTACTTGCCCAGCGGGACCTGCGGCCGCTCGCAATCATTGAATGAGCGGTTCACCCGCTCGCAGAACGCGTGTCGGTGGGAAGCGCAGAGTGCCTCAGGGGGGATCTTGGTCGCCACGAGTGTCATAGATCCACGGCCGTAAGCTCCGATCTTTACTCCTCATCACTGAAGCACTGTCGCTGTGCTGAAGCCGCTCACCCAGCGTGGTGTCCAAGCCCTCTAGCAGATTCAGGCGCCGCCTGCCGTCAATCTGAAAAAAAACGGGTCCATAAAAACCCGGACGCTCGATCATCTGCGTCGCGAGGTCGACCGTCGTTTCCACTTTGGGATTAGCTCTGATCCCGACAGCGATCCTGGAAACCACATCTTCGCGGAGCGTCACAGGCAACAGACCGTAGTCGAAGCAGTCATCGTAGAAGACCGTTCCGAAGCTGGGCGCGATGACCGCTCTTATACCGCACTGCATGAGCCGGATGACCGCAAACGCCTGCAGGCTGCCCTGGCCGAAGTTCCGACCCGCGAGCAGGATCGAGGCATTGCGATACGGCTCTTCATTGAGGACGAACTCGGGATTTTCTGATCCGTCGGGCCGATAGCGGAAGCCATGGAAGGCGTGTTGCCCTGCCCACGAACCGTCGTGGACGTGCGGCTCGAGCACCGCCGTGCTCGGGTCCATATGCACGTCGTGAAGGTCTTGAAGTTCAGGACCCAACGGGGCGATGAATTCGCCTTCGACGTCGTCCAGCAAAAAGGGCGCCGCGATGCCCGTGTGCCGCACGAACCGCGGAGCGGTTTGAACGATGGTCATACTGGCCTCACCCCCAAAAGAAAGAGGGGCCCCAGGGGCCCCCCTCGCTACTCAGCGTCGTAACTCTTGGCGCACTCCGTCGTGCGTCGAAACAAAAGAAGTGAGCGCTTTAGTTGCCAGCTTCACGAAATTGATAAACCCAGGGACGCTCTCTTTCGTCCTCCGCTCTCTTCGTCGCGGCCGTCTCCAGGTGGGGCCTGATTTCATCCAGGTCGTCCACAGAACCCAATAGCTTGGTGCGTGTCCTGGGATCGGTCTGGAAGGGAATGGGCGCTTCGCCAGGCATTTCGATCACCTCTCTCTCCAGATCCACCGACATCGGTATGCCCGGGTTCGCCCGGGCCCAGTCCGCGATCCTATCGACCGTCGGCCTGGGAAGTTGAACCGTCAACACGCCGTATTGCATCGCGTTGGTCAAGAAGATCGGACCGAAGCTTTCCCCGATGTATACTCGAACTCCCCATGCCTCCAAGGGCCGCGTGATCGCACCGGAACGCGAGCTGCCAGTGCCGTAGTTGCGACCGACGATCATGATCGAGGCACTGCGGTACTGCTCTTGATTAAAGACGAAGTCGTCTCGTTCCGTCCCGTCCGAATTGTACCGGACGTTGGCGAACGCAAGGTCGGCTTGGCTCTCGATACCAAATCGCATGAGGCCAGTGGCTTCACCCCCCGGACTGGAGACGTCCGTGCTCACGTTGTCTTGCACGAACGGCGCAGCCAAGCCGGCATGCCGCACGAAGCCTTGGCCTCCCCTTTGGGGAGCGGCCTGCCCGCCAGTTTGTTGTATGGTCATCCTGGATCTCCTCTAAGCCTTTCCTCTACAGATAGGTTCGCACGTCGGCGATGGAACCGGCGATGGCCGAAGCCGCTACCGTGGTCGTGCTGGCCAGAATGGTGTTGGTACCTCCGCCCTGGCGGCCGATGTAGTTGCGATTGGAGTTCGATATGCAGCGGTTACCCCGCGCAACGTAGTCACCGTTCGAGCCGTAGCACTTCGAGCAGCTTGGCTCACGCCACTCGAACCCCGCCTCCGTGAAGATGCGGTCAAGGCCCTCCGCTTCTGCCTGACGCTTGACGGGCTGCGACCCGGGAACGACCCACGCCGCTTGAATGTTCGATGCGACCCTGCGTCCGCGAACCACTTCGGCCGCGGCGCGAATATCAGTGATTCGACTCTCGGCGCAGGATCCGATGAACGCTTCCTGGATCGGCGTTCCGAGGATGGGCTCACCCGGGGTGAGGCGGCTGTACTCGATGGCCTGCCGGTAGTTGTCCCGCTTGTTCCCGGGCTGGGCCTCGGGATCGGGAACCATCTCGCCGATCCCTATGGCGTGCTCGGGATTGATGCCCCAAGTAACTTGCGGATCCACATCGGTCATGTCGATCGTCTCTTCCCGATCGAACACCGCGCCGTCATCGGTAGGCAGGGTGCGCCAGAACTCCAAAGCTTGCTCCCAGTAACGCTCTGCCGGGGCGAACTCCCGACCCTCCAACCACTCGTACGTCGTATCGTCCGGACCCACCATTCCGGTCAGAGAAGCCATCTCCACTGCGAGATTGCAAACGCTGAACCGCGCCTCTTGGGGCAGCGCTCGAATGACCGGCCCGCCGTACTCGACTGCGTAGCCGGAGCCGGAGTCCGTCCCGAGTTCGGAGATGATGCGAAGGATGATGTCCTTCGATCGGAGCCCGGGGCCCATCCTGCCTACGACGTTGACCCGCATGGACATGGGACGTAGCCGGATGACCGTCCCCGTGCGGAGAATGTTGTTAGAGCTTTCGCCTCCCCAGGAGATCAAGCCCATCGCGCCGTGCGTGCAAGTGTGACTGTCGCCCGCGGCGAGCACCATGCCCGGCTGGCTCAACCCGGTCTCGGGGCCGATGACGTGCTGAATGCCGTGTCTGGGGTCGAACTGCCCGAAGGTGTTGAAGCCCATCTCCCGCATCATATCGGCGTGCTCTTCGTACGACTGCCAACCCGTACCAAGCGAGCGGTCCGCATACCGGTTCGGGTCGGTGGATACCCCGTGGTCAGGTACGTTGAAGAAGAGCTCGGGATTCGCGATCTCGACCCCCTCCGCAATCAGATCCAACACCTGATTGGGACTACCGCCGATGCACCGGTCGACTTGGAGTAGATCCGTGCGGCCGCCGAGGTTGGTCACCACGTGGGCGTCCCAGATCTTGTCGAACATGGTCGCAGGGGCTTGTTGGGCTCCGAACGGCAGGAGGTTATTTGGGGCAGTCGATACCAAAAACCCTGCTCCCACTGACGTCTTGAAGAAGTCACGTCTCTTCATGGTGCGCTCCGGCTTTGGACAAAATGGCTTACCCGTCCAACACCTTTCCATAAGATAAGAAAGGCATAGGCGGACTCGGACGGCTTGATGATAATTGGGAGCGTTTCAGCGTCTGTCAACAATCGGCGGCGGCCGCGGACCGTCGATTAGGCTCCTCCTCAAAAGTATGCTCCTCAACAAACGTGCTCTACACCTCTGAAGTCATACTCCCTGACCCTCGCCCTCGATCCCCTCTCCGGGAGGCGTGGTTGGCGGCGGACCTTCATCTCGATTCTGCAATTTGTAGACCCAGGGGCGCCTGGTCCGATCCTGGTTTCGGAACGCCGAGACGTTTTCACGCAGCTGAAGCATCTCATCCAGGTCGCTCAAACCCTGTAACAGCTTCTCCCGCGCCCTCGTCTCTGAACTAAAGGAGATGGGTTCCAGCCCGGCGAATTCGATCACCTGTTCCTCGAGGTCGATCGTGACCTTCTCCTCGGGATTCGCGGCCATTCCCTCGGCCAACTCCTCGATGACTTCCTCGGGCAGCGTCACCGGAAGGAGGCCGAACGTCAAACAGCTACCGGGGAATTCCGGTGCGAAGCTGGGCGCGATCACCGCTTTTATGCCACACGCCATGAGACCCATGGCTCCTGTTCCGTGTGGGCTGCCGACGGCGAAGTGGTCCCCGGCAAGCAGGATCGTAGCGTTCCTGTTCGGCGCCTCGGTGACGAGGAGATCCGCGGTTTGGTCGTTCGAGAGTCGCATCCCGATTCCGCTATGCCGCACGAATCGTGGACCCTTGCCACTCATGACCGTCGGTAACTCTTTCAAGCTCGTCCTCCCTTGCATCAGGCCCCGGACTTCGACGATGATCGCCCCACGGGTGGCTGTCAAGCTGACGGGAGGGCTCCGGAGGCCCCATTGACCCGTGTTCCCGCGGGGTCCGGGCCCGTGCGCGCGCCGGCCCTTGCCGGATCTGGAGCCGGCCCCTACCGTCAGCGACTTCACGGCGCTGAGATCGCGGGCCGCGCGGCCCGTCTTGGACGCCTCCGAAAGAGGCTCCTCGCCCACTCAGCTCCAAACTAGAATCCCCACGGTTCAAGCGTCTACATTCATGGAAACAGCAGCGCCCGAAGAGACACCGGCGTCCACACTGACCGCAGGACACAAACTTCTCGCGGGCGTAGAAGAGTCGGTCGACCGGATAGTGGTTGGGCAGAAAGAAACCCTCAAGGGGCTTCTGGTCGCTTTCTTGACCGGTGGACACGTTCTTCTCGAGGGACTCCCTGGAGTCGCGAAGACTCTGCTCGTTCGATCACTTGCGGGTGCCCTCCACACAGCTTTCGGACGGATTCAGTTCACGCCGGATCTGCTTCCGGGGGACGTGATCGGCACCCCAGTCTATCATCAGAAGACTGGGGAGTTCGTCGTCCACAAGGGCCCTGTGTTTACGAACCTTTTGCTGGCCGACGAAATCAACCGGGCGCCACCGAAAGTCCAGTCCGCTCTACTGGAGGCGATGGAGGAAGGGCAGGTCACGATCGACGGAAAGACGTACGGCCTTCCTCACCCCTTTCTCGTTCTCGCCACACAAAATCCGGTCGAACAGCAGGGCACGTATGCGCTGGCCGAAGCCCAGCTCGATCGCTTCATGATGAAGCTGCGGATGGGTTATCCGGATCGGGACGAGGAGCGGCAGATCATCGAACGCATCGCGTTGGCCCCTTCTGAATCGCCCGATGCCGCCGACGAACTGGTGGACGAGGACACGATCGCCGTGAGTCATCGTAACGCGCCGGGCGCGTCGCAGATCCTTGCGGCTCGGGCCGAACTCGACGACGTGTTGGTCGACCGGAAGATCCAGGAGTACGTCGTTGCGCTGGTGTTCGCGACCCGGGAGCCTGCCGCGGCGGGCCTGCCCGAGTACGAAGCTTTCCTCGAGTTCGGCGGCTCACCGCGAGCCTCCATTTTTCTGACGCGAGCCGCCCGGGCGCACGCGTATCTGGCGGGTCGGGACTTCGTTCTGCCGGACGACGTGAAGAGTGTGGCGCACCCGATCCTCCGGCACCGCCTGCGGACGACCTACGAAGCGGACGCCAAAGGGATCGACGCCGACCAGCTGATTGATGGATTCCTGACCGCGGTGCCTGCGCCCTAGGGGGGTGACCGGAAGGGGCTAGCGCATGTTCAGAGACCTGTCGAGGCGGGCCGTTCGGCTGCTGACGGGCGGTGCGAAAGACCCTTCGCCGCCGGACCCGCTTCGGGAAGTCAGGCGGCTGGACCTACGAGTGCGCGGACTCGTAAATTCGCTCTACATCGGTGAGTATTCATCGGTCTTTCACGGTCGCGGCATGGAGTTTTCCCACGTTCGGGCATACGCCCCGGGCGAGGACGTGCGCATGATCGATTGGAGGGTCACGGCGCGCGCCGGCACACCTTTCGTTCGACAGTTCGTCGAGGAGCGGGACCTCCAAGTCGTGCTCCTGGTCGACGTCTCGGGTTCGGCCCGGCTCGGTCCCGGGGACAAGAGCGCGCAGGAGGTGGCGTGGGAACTCGCCGCGGGCCTGGCCTTTGCTGCGGCCCGGCACAACGATCGGGTGTCCCTCGTCCTTGTGAGTGACCGGGTCGAGCACTTCGTTCGTGCGGGGGCGGGAACCAAACATGTCACCCGCCTTCTGACCGAAATGGTTAGCCACATCCCCGAAGGGCGGGGCACCGATCTGGGCGTTGGCCTAGACTGGCTCGGCACCAGCCTGCTCGGCCGAGCTTCAATCTTCGTAATCAGTGACTTCCTGGAGACTAGCCCCGAGTCGCGGTTACGTGACGCCCTGATGAGGGTAGCCGCCCGCCACGATCTGGTCACGTTGCGACTTTTGACGCCGGCTACGGCCGAGTTGCCCGACGTGGGATGGGTCGAGATGAGCGATCCCGAGACGGGCCACAGGAGCTTCATCGACAGCTCCCGGCCGAAGGTACGGGAGGAGTACAAGCGGAGCCTGCTTCGAGCTCAGGCGGACACGGCCGCCCTCCTGGGGGAAGTGGGGGCCGAGTTGGTAGACGTCGACATCGCTTCCGATCCGGTCGCGGCGCTCACGCGGTTTTTCCGAATACGTCTGGGCGTGGCGCGATGAGCGGCAAGCCGGCGATGGCACAAACGCTCTTCTTTACCCTATCCGTCGGCGTCGCGTTCGGGCTGGTGGCGGTCGGCGGGGCTCGGGCGCAGTCCGTGGACCCGACGTCCGAGGCACGAGTCGTCGGCTTCACAGTCGACCCCGTCAGGCCGGAATTTGGTGAGGTATTCGACCTCACGATCACCTTCAGAATCGGTCCGGGGGTGGTGGCATTCCTCCCGGAGACTCTCGTTCCGGGCGACGCGGCGTTCAGTGCTGGGGCTGGGATGTGGAGCGAGGCGGCGGCCCCCGTTGATTCAGTGGATATTCGGGCGAGTTATCCGGTCATGGGGCTCATGGACGGGCAAGTGAGGTTACCGTCTCTGGAGCTTTGGACCCGCCCCGTTGGGAGCGGTGAAAGCGGGGGTGCGAGGCCGGCGAGTGACTTCGAGGACGCCGGGACGGCCATCGGCAGCGACTTTCGACGAGTCGTCATTCCCATCGGCGCCCTCGAGATCGTCCCCCTCGTGGAGTTGGACGCCGCGGGCGACGATCTTTTCCCCCGTCCGGCGGCGGACGTGCTCGGTGGGCAGTACGGCATCTGGTTCTTGCCGACGTTGGGCGCGACCGCCCTTGCGATGATCCTGCTGGCGTGGGTCCTCGTCTCCCGTCGGAGGTTGGCAAACCAAGCCGACTCCGAGGAGGGAGAACACTCCGCGCGATCTCTAGCGCTCCTCGAGCTCGATCGGATCCGGAGTCTGGGTTGGCATACCCAAGGCCTGATGACCGAGTTCTATGATGCCTCGACCGGTGTGCTCCGTCGTTTCTCGGGGCAGGAGGAGGCGCAATGGGGGATCGCGCTCACGAGTAGCGAGTTGATCGAGAGGCTCCGAGGCCGCTGGGGATCGAGCTCGGTAGAGGACCTCGGCTCCGCGGTATCCGTCGCAGAGTGGGTGAAGTTCGGAGGGCACCGCTCCGAGGCCGGGCTCGCCGAGAGCCACTGGACGACGATTCGTGACTGGATCGATGGCCGGGGGGAGAGCTGATGCGGTTCGAGTTTGCCCGTCCGGAGTTTCTCTACCTTCTTTTGGTCCTCCCCGTTTGGCTGCTCCTCGTTTGGCCGAGAGCAGGCGGGGGCGTCGTGTTCACGCAAGTCGTGTTTACACGCGGCGATCCAGTACGTCCGTCACGGAGGTGGCCGGGCGTGCGGTCGGTCGTGATCCGCACCCTCCCCCCGTTTCTCAGGGCGGCGTCTTTAGCGTGCCTGGTGGTCGCACTCGCCGAACCCCGGCAAATCGAAACCATCGAGGAATTCACTACACAGGGAATCGGACTGGGTTTAGTCGTGGATCTTTCCAGCTCGATGCTGGCCGCGGACATGGGCGAGGGGGTCACTCGGATCGCGATGGCGCGAGATGCCGCCGTTCGGTTCGCGCGAGGGCGCCCTTACGACGAGTTGAGCCTCGTGGGCTTCGGGATGGAAGCCGTCACCAGGGTTCCACCCACGACGGATCCGGAATTGGTGGCGCAGGGTGTGGAGTCCTTGGAGGTGCAGCTCGTCCGCGACGGCACCAATATTTCCGCCGCAGTCATGACGGCGGTCGCGCGGCTCCTGCAGTCCGACCGCGAACCAAGGGTGGTCGCGCTGCTGACCGACGGGGCCCATAACGGTGTCGACTTGCCTCCGCTGGCCGCCGCCCGCGCAGCAGAGGCGCTAGGGGTACGAATCCATGCCATTAGTATCCTGGCCCCCGAAGGCGCGTCGTCCGGACCCGTGGGGCGGCCGGTCCTGGTGGACCCAAGTCAAGAGACCGTGCTCCAAGGCCTCGCAGCCCTGACGGGCGGACGGTATTTCCAGGCGTCAGACCCGGGTGCGCTCGATTCGATCTACGGCGTGATCGATCGGCTCGAACCCCCGATCGAGCAGCTCGTGGAGCAAGATTTAGCTCACCCCATGCGGCACTGGTTCTTCCTCCTAGGCCTGACGCTGCTGGCAGCGCAACTCGTCCTCCGTGGATCTCGGTGGGGGCTCCTCGCATGACCCTGATGGATCCGTGGTTCCTCGAAGTCGGAGTGGCGCTGACGCTACTCCTGATGCTCGGTCTCCGAAGCCACGACGGGCGTCGCCGCCGGTTGGCGGACTTCATCGGCGGGCAGCGGGCCGTCTATCGGCTGTCTCGGTCTGACCTGTCTCGGGTCCGGATCGAACGGATGCTTCTCTTAGGCGTGGGTGGATTGGCGCTTGCGGTAGCGGCGGCTGAGCCACATTGGTCGGGGTCGGCCGAGTTGGAGCCGCCCGTAAAAAGCGTGGTCCTCGCGATCGACGTGTCGGCGTCGATGCAGGCTCCCGATGTACAACCCACGCGACTGGCGCAGGCGGTTGAAGTTGCGAGCGATCTGCTCGACGCTCTGCAAGATCACCGGCTGGGACTCTTGCTCTTTGCGGGGACCGGTTACGCGGTCGCGCCACCCACGAACGACCACGAGGCGCTTCGGTTTTTTCTTGAGGGAACGACCCCCACGATCGCGAGCGCCTACGACCCGGGGTCACTTCTGTCGGTCGGAATCGAAGAGGCGGTGGCGCTCCTCGAGCGGGAAGCTTCTCCGCTGGTCGGAGCAGGTTTTTCCACGGTTGGAGCCGGTTCGGCGGCTGACGAGCGGGAGGGAGAACGGCTCATCGTGGTGATCTCCGACGGCGAGTCGGCGGAAAACGAAGAGGTGGTCTCCCGAGCGGTCCAGATGGCGGTGGGAGCCGGAATCGGAATTCACGCGGTCGGTGTTGGCACCGACCAAGGTACTGGGATGATCATGCCCCCTGGCGCCTACCAGGTTGGCGGCCCCGTGCTCGATGCGTCGGGGGAGGCGGGCACTTCCCGGATCGAGGAGGCGTCGCTTCGGGTGATCGCGGAGGGCGCGGGGGGCCGATATACGAACGCCGGGAGTGGCGCCGGTCTCCGGGCCCTCCGGGCGGAGCTCGAAGAAACTGGATCCATCCAGGCACAGAACCTCGTTGAAGCCCCGCCGTGGTGGGCGGGTTACGACCTTCCCTTCGTGCTTGGTGTCGGGGCCCTGGTCCTGATTCTACTAGAGAGCTTGCTCGATGTGATTCTGCCTGGGTCTTGGTACGCGGCTTTGAGGAAACGGGCATGACGAAATACATCTTGTTGGTTGTGACCGTACTTACAGCGCCGTACCTACTCTGGCAGGAGCGCCACAGCATCGAGCGTGGCAATCGCCTGTACCGGGCCGGCGATCCCCCACGGGCAGTGGAGGTCTATCGGGCATCCGAGGACGCGGCCCAAGGGCTCCCGGCGGCGGACTACAACTTGGGAACGGCGCTGCTCGAGCTCGATCCCGATTCGGCGGAGGCGCACCTTCTCCGAGCGGTGGAGGGGGAGGACCTCGCAGTTCGTCAACGAGTGTTCTACAACCTTGGATCCCGCTTCCTTGCAGTAGCCGCGGGTGCGACCGACCTCGATTCAACGGCGCGAGCTCTGAACGGGGCTGTCGAGTACAATCGGGCCGCACTTCGCCTCGATCCCACGGACCAGAACGCTCGCTGGAACCTCGCGTTGGCGCAGCGCAGCCTTGACGCGTTGGGGCTACCCGAGGAGGAGGCCGTCGCGGACAGCGCACCGCCGACCGAGGAGGCAGAGGAATCGGACGGCGCCCCCGTTTCGGCCCCGCGTCGTGGCGCCGTGGAGGGCGAACGGGAAGCTTTGGCCGGGCTCGATCCGGGTCCGATGAGCGAGGCCGATGCCTTCGGTTTGCTCGAGGCGATAAGCGACGAAGCAGAGTCACTCATCCAAAGGATTCTTTGGTCGCATCGACCGGACGTGCCTTGGTGGGAGCCGTCGGCCTTCCCCGGTGGTGCTTGGTAGGAAGGCGGATCGACTCGACGGAGATGGCCGGATCCGGCAAGAAAACATATGTTCGCAGCCGGATCACATAGGACGGAAAGGCACGAACCAGAAACGCCGAGTCGGAAGCGCATAGACCCGCAAACGCACCGGCTTTGGGACCCTCAACGAGTTTCGCGAAAAAGGGAGGATAAGAGCATGGGAAAAGAGAAGAAGAACCCTGGAGAGCTCGGCCGGAGGGAATTCCTAAAGAAGGGTGCTGCAATAGGCGTCGCCGCGCCCGCGCTCGGTGCCACTCAGTTGGGGGCACAGCAGGTCTGGGACCACACGGCCGACTTCGTCAGCATTGGGGCCGGCACCTCGGGACTCTCCGCCGCGGTTTCTGCGCTCGACAACGGGGCGTCGGTGATCATGCTGGATGCGAATTACGACATCGGCGGCCATGGAATCGTAAGCGGGGGGAACGTGCACCTCGGCGGCGGCAACAGCAGACAGAAAAAGTTCGGAATCGAGGATTCCGCGGACATGGTCTACAACGACTGGGTTCGCCACGATCATCGGGACAGCCGCTACAGTGACCGAGATCTAGTGCGCGCCTTCGCGGACGAGAACGCGTCTGCCTTCGAATTCCTATTGGAAAACGGAGTCGCGTTTCAAGACCAGGCCACCGGTCCGCAAGCTGCATCGACGGTTCGAAGGCAGGGTCGAACCGTGCAGTGGCCCATCGAGAGTGAGCGGATCACGCACCACGTAACTCGGGTGGGTTCGGGCTTGGTCCGGGCCTTGGAGAAGAGCGCCAGAGCAAAAGGAGCGGAGATCCTTCTAGAGCACCGGATGACCGATATCATTCGCGAAGACCAATCTTCCGGGAGGGTGTTGGGCGTAACTGCCGAGCACCGAGGCATGACCGTCAATATCCGCGCTCTCAAAGGTGTCTTGGTCGCGACGGGGGGCAGCTCGAGCAACGTCACGCTGCGTCGAACGTTCGACCCGAGGCTGACGGAAGAGTATCAGGTGGCCGGTGAGCCGTACACCAAACAGAACGGTGACGGAGAACTGGCCGCGATGCGGATCGGCGCTGCACTTTGGGCCACCGCCAATCAAACGAAAGAGTCGGGAAACTACATGTCGAAGACCCGTTACATCGGGTGCAAATGGGGTTATTCCAGCCTCATTTGGGAGCCCGATAGCCCGATGTTCGACCGCGCACGTGCGTCAGGCCTGACGATCCTCGATTGGCAAGACGCGATCCTGGTCAATCAGACTGGGAAACGATTCTATAACGAGTTGGAGAGCGGGTACGAATACTTCTCCGCGTGCCTACAGGACCATGGGGATACGCAGAAGAGGAACGGAGGGGGTCCGATCTGGGCCGTCTTCGACTCCGATGCCGTCGTTCGGGAGGACTGGGATCCTAACCCGCCGTTCGTCGATCTGGATGGTTACTTCTTCAAAGGCGACACGCTTGCGGACCTCGCCCGCAACATCGACAACGAATACCAATCGGGTCCGATGCCGGCTGACGCGCTCGAAGAAACAGTCTCGAGATACAATTCGTTCGTCGATTCGGGTAGCGATCCGGATTTCGGCAGGCCAGAGATGATTCACCGTATCCAGACGCCGCCGTTTTACGCCGCTTGGTCCACCCCGATCCTCCACGATTCGCTGACGGGTCTCCGGACCAACCCCAGGGCGCAGGTGATGGATTATGACGGCCAGGTGATTCCCGGCCTCTACTGCTCGGGTGAGTCGCAAGGTGGATTTGCTCAGCACGGCCTGGGCAGGTGCATCGTTTTTGGTCGAATCGCCGGAAGAGACGCGGCTTTGTACGGGGGTGAGGTCTGACTTTTTAGGCGTGCCCATGGCCGATACACATTCACCTCGACTCGAGCTAAGCAGTCCGCTTCCGTCGGACGTTGAGGCGGGCACCGAGCTTACGCTTGGTGTTCGCCTGACGTGTCCGTCCGGCTGCGCGCTTTTGGTTGAGCGCGTCCAGGCGTTGGCGCCGGATGGGGCGGTCGTCAACGCGGAACCCGTGTGGCCCGAAGACGCCGAAGGGACGGATGCCGAGCACCCGGTAAGCGCTCGAGAGGCCCTGAGTAAAGCGGTGGTGCCGGACGAGGGGTCGATTGAAGCGCCAGTGCCTGAAGAAGCGGTGCCCGAAGAAGCCGTCTTCTCCTTGATTGCGCCAACCGAGGTTGGTGCCCACACCTGGACGATCGTCTTCCCGGCCCACGAGATCGATGGGGTGGTCCATGAAGAGGTTTCTCTCGAGGTGGGCACGACCGTGCGGCCCCACGAGACCAGCGTGGCCGCCTGGGACATCACGTCGCCGGTGGTCGTCGGCCATCCGTTCGGGGCCAAGGTAGGCATCCGGTGCTCGGCCGGGTGCCGGCTGACCGGGAAACGCTTCGGAGTTCGCAACGACGATGGCGCCCTGGTCGGGGAGGGGACTCTGGGTGACGAACCGTGGCCCGGAACCCAAGCCCTGTATTGGGCCGAGGTCCTTCTCGAGGCGCCGACGACGGTGGGCAGCTTCAACTGGTCCGCCGGCCTTGTGGCCACCGACTTGGGGTCTTCGCACCTCGAGGCCTTCTCCGTCGTAAGTTTCCGTACGGTTGAGCCACCGGAGCACACCGTGGCGGTCGAAGTGGTTCGGGACGATACCGGTGATCCGATCGAAAAGGTCGACGTGCGCATGGGTATCTACCGCGCCTCGACCGACGAGCAGGGGATGGCGAGGTTCGAGGTGCCGTCGGGTGAGTTCGATGTCCTCGCGTGGAAGACCGGCTTCGTCAGCGATCCCGCCAGCGTGGAAGTGATCGAAGATCTGGAGATAAGGATCGAAGCTCGGTACGTGCCCCAAGAGAATCCGGATGACGAGCGGGCTTGGATGTGAGGATGCCGTAGGACCATCCCGTGTTACGCGACCGACCCGACCGACCCGGGGATTGAACCTCAAACGGAGACCGCCCCATGCCCCGTACGCTCCCACCGTTTGCACTGTTTACACTAGCCGCCCTGTCCGTGCCCGGCCGCGCTTCGTCGCAGAACTTCGACGCCGTCCAAATCCAGACGGAGCAAGTCTCTTCGAACGTGTACATGCTGATGGGTCAGGGTGGAAACATCGGAGTGTTCGTCGGCGACGACGGCGTCTTCGTCATCGACGACCAGTTCGCGCCTTTGACCGACAAAATTTTAGCGGCAATCGGGGCGATTTCGTCCGAGCCGGTGCGCTTCGTGTTCAACACGCACTGGCACGGGGACCACACCGGGGGCAACGAGAACCTCGGAAGGACGGGGGCCCTCATCGTGGCGCACGAAAACGTCAGGCGCCGCTTGAACATGGACCAGGTTCTGGAGCGCATCGGCAGGGATCCTGAGCCGACCCCAGCGGCTCCATCAGGCGCCCTACCGGTCATCACGTTCGCTGAGGACGTGACCTTCCATCTCAACGGGGACGATCTACACGCGTTCCACGTGTCGAACGCACACACGGACGGGGACGCCATCGTGCACTTCCGGCGCGCGAATGTCGTCCACATGGGCGATACGTTCTTTCGGGACCGTTTTCCCTTCATCGATACGGCCACGGGCGGCTCGATCGATGGCGTGATCGCCGCCGTCGGAGCCGCGCTCGCGGTGATGGACGATCGCACGAGGGTCATCCCGGGCCACGGCGCGCTTTCTACGCGCGAGGATCTGAGGGAATACCGGGACGCTTTGATGTCGATGCGCCGCGCGGTCGCGGAGCTCCTCGAGGAAGGCCACCCGCCCGAGCACATTCACGACTTTCGTCCGCTTGCGGCCCAGGCAGCGAGGTGGGGTCAGGACGTGGCCGCCGAGAACAACTTCGTGGATACGATCCTCCACGGATTGGAGAACTAAAAAGAAATAATCCCCACAGCGCGAAGCGAGAATCTCCGATAGGACGAACCCAACGTTCGCGACATCATTTAGTACCTGGTTTGGCCGGATTCACCACGCGGGCGATCAGATCGAGGTGCCCACCGATGCTCCTCTGGGTTCACAAGGAGAGGTACATGTTGATCGGAACTGCTCGCCCTGCGTCCTCGGCGCTGATCCCTATATCCGCCACCTTGCTCTCAACGCCCGCCACCCTGCTCTTACTCACAGGCTGCCAACCCACGGGTGACGACGCGATCGTCGGGACGGAGGGAGCGGTGCTGACGCACGCTCCGGCGGTTCCCCCTCCCATCCAGCGCACTCAGCCGACGCGCATGGTCGTCAACATGGAGACCCAGGAGGTCGTGCGGCAGCTGGCGGACGGAGTGGACTACACGTTCTGGACGTTCGGGGGTGAAGTCCCGGGCCAGTTCATTCGTGTTCGCGTGGGCGACGTGGTGGAGTTCCATCTCAAGAACCGTCCCGACAGCCGGATGCCGCACAACATCGACCTGCACGCCGTGACGGGTCCGGGTGGTGGGGCCACGTCTTCCCTCGTGAATCCGGGGGAGGCCGCGACGTTCGTCTTCAAGGCGCTCAACCCGGGCCTCTACGTCTACCACTGCGCGACGGCACCCGTGGGAATGCACATCGCCAACGGGATGTATGGGTTGATCCTCGTGGAGCCTGAGGGGGGGCTTTCGCCCGTGGATCGCGAGTACTACGTGATGCAGGGCGAGTTCTATACGGCCGGTAGCTATGGCGAAGCGGGACTCCAGCCGTTCAGCATGGCGAAGGCCCTGGCCGAAAATCCCGACTACGTGGTTTTCAACGGTTCCGTCGCCTCGCTGACCGGGGACGCCGCTTTGACGACGGAAGTTGGGGAGACGGTTCGCCTGTTCGTCGGCAACGGGGGTCCCAATCTGATCTCGTCCTTCCACGTCATCGGTGAGATCTTCGACCGCGTGCACACGGAGGGTGGCTCCGTGGCGACAGAGAACGTCCAGACGACGCTGGTTCCCGCAGGAGGTTCGGCGATCGTGGAGTTCGAGGTGCAGGTCCCCGGCAACTACATCATGGTGGACCACGCGATTTTCCGGGCGTTCAACAAGGGGGCCCTGGGGATCATCGCGGCCACGGGGCCGGGAGACTCCCTCATCTATTCGGGACAGATCCAGCGAGGTGTGTACAACCCCGAAGGCGGGGCAATCCAGACCATCCCAGCGCCCGAAGGGCTGGATCTACGCGCCTCGTCGACCGCAGAACGCATTCTATTTGGGGAGCGGGTCTATGAGGCCAACTGTCTCGCCTGCCACCAAGCCGAGGGGGAGGGGATCCCCATCGCGTTCCCACCACTCGCGGGCGCCGATTTCCTGAATGCCGACCGGGACCGCGCCATCGGGGTGGTGCTCAGCGGACTCGATGGGGCCATCACGGTAAACGGTGCACTCTTCGATGGTGTCATGCCCGCCATGCAGCTGTCCGATGAGGACGTGGCAAACGTGTTGACCTACGTCTACAGCCAATGGGGCAACTCCGGACAGATCGTGCTTCCGGCGGAGGTGGCGGCGGCCCGTCCGTAAGCACGCCCGTAAGTGGGGCGATCCGCGTTCCGAGGTGGACCGAGGCGCTCGCTAGGCGCCTCAGCTACGCCTCAGGCGCTGGGCAGGCTCTCCACCAGCTCGACCATGCGCCTGATTTGCTGCGCGTCGGGGAGCCGTCCCGTGCCCCCGGCGATGTTGTCGGCCATGTGCCCGGCGTCGCTTGTGCCCGGGGTGGCCACAGTGATCGCCGGATTCGCGAGGACGAACTTCAGCATGAACTGGGCCCACGTGTGCGCGTCGAACTCGGCGGCCCAATCCGGAAGGGGGCGGTCGCCGATCCGCTGCCACATCCGGCTGCGCCCGAACGGCAGGTACACGATCACACCGATGCGACGCTCGAGCGCGAGCGGGAAGATCACCTCTTCTGGAGTCCGGTTGTCGACCGCGTAGTCGATGCCGATGAAGTCGATCGGTTCGTTGCGCATGACGTCCGCGAGCGCTCCGTATTGTCTTTCGTTCGTGGTCGTGATCCCCATGTAACGAATCCGACCCGCCGCCTTGAGCTCCTCCAGAATTCTGAGCTGCGTCGGAGGATCCCCCATGTTGTGCACCTGGATCAGGTCGATCACCGGAATACGGAGGCGCTCGAACGAGCGCTCGATCTGTGCGTGCACCGCGGCGGGGTCGGCGGAGCCGCCGCCGCGGCCCGCCACGTTGACCTTGGTCGCCCAGAAGAGCCGATCGGCGATCCGGAGTTCGTCGGTGACGCGGCCGGAAACCTCCTCGGAGGCTCCGTAACCCGCCGCGGTGTCGAATACCGTGGCGCCCCCGTCCACGAGGGCCTGTAGGACACTTCCGATCGCGTCGAAGTCTTCGGCGCGCGCGACCCGCGAAAACGTGTTGGCGCCGCCCAAGCCGACCGCCGGAAGCCGCTCCCCCGTGGAGGGGATGGCTCTGGTGATGAGCGCTTGGCTCTGAAGCGCCTCCAAGATGCCGGGTTTTAGGCCGAGCCCGGCGCCCGCGCCTGCGGTGATTCGCAGCCAATCGCGTCGAGATACCATTTCGTTTTTCCTTTCCGGCGGGTATGTCAGCGCCCAGGGCGGTAAGCACGTTGCAAGCGACGACGCACAGATCGTTACACCGTGCTGGCTGTTACGCAACGGCGAAGCGTAGCCTACAAGACCTGACCGGTTCTCTCAGCCGTCCCTGAGCCAATCCATCGCTGAGCCCCGCGTCCCGAAGTAGGCCGTCGGGTACGCTGCGGGACCGTCCGTGGCCGGGGGCGCACCGATCGCCGGCATACCCGTCGGCATGAGGAACGCGAACCGTTCTACGCCGACGGCGTTGTAACGGGGAATGATGTTCGCGTCCCTCCAGCCGGCGTCCATGCGATCTATCGGCATGGCGAATGCGAGTGCGTCGACGAGCACCCTAGATCTGCCTGTGCGCTCGACCTCGGTGGCAAAGCGAGACAACCAGTCGTTGAACTGTTCGCCGCTCATCTTTGCCGTTGTATCGAACCAGCGGATCTCGATGGCGCCGTGTTCGGGTCGGTCAATGACCTCCCCCCAATCGTCCGTGAAGGCGATGTCGGCTATGAGCTCAGCCCCCCGCCTGCATGGCGGCCATGATCTTCTCCGGCGGCGTAGTTTTGCCGATCGTTTTCTGGAGTGCAGCGATGGAGCCCATGTGGTATCCCTCGTGGAACGCGATGAAGGCGAGCTTATCGCGCACAGATTCTTCCGAATGCGGGCCGCCGTCCACGGATGCCGCGAGATCGTCGTCCGTTGCCGACGCCAGCGCGGTCATAAAACGCTCACTGACGCTGCTCCATTGCTCGCGAAGCTCAGCCGTGGTGGGATAGTCCTCGCCGTCCGTTGCCGGGCTGTTCCCGAAAGCGGCCTCGTACGGATTGTCACCGGTCCCGCCCAGGAGTGTGAGCCCGTTGGACCGATAGAAGAGCAAGTGGCCCAGGTGCCAGACGATCGACGGGCCGTCTCCGTCTCTTGCCCGAGTGCGGGCGTCGGCATCGGACAAGTCGTCCAGAACCAAAGGGATGAGGTAATCGGTGGTGCCGAAGATGTTCATGAGAGGCGCCGCGCTGTTCGCCATGATTTGCTCCCGAGGATTGAATTCGCGATGTCTGTACCTCTGCTCTATCCCCAATGACGAACGACCTCGACAAAAGGATGCGGCACATCCTCAACACCACGGAGAGCATGTGGAGACGGAAGTACAAGCAACGGCGCGAAAGGCCTTCGACGACTTGGTGCACGACGTCCGCACGGACCTTCATCGGTACTGCACGCGCATGGTGGGGTCGTCCATCGAGGGTGAAGACGTCGTTCAGGACGTTCTCGCGAAGGCCTTCTATCAGCTCTCTGAGCTGGGCGGGGTGGCGAACCTCCGCGGTTGGCTCTTCAAGGTAGCGCACAACAAGTCGCTGGATCATCTCAGGCGTTACGATCGAAAACACGTGGCGTCCCTAGAATCCGAGATGGCCGCGCCGGGAAAAGTCGACGCGCTCGAGCAGGCGGAGTTGGCGACGCTGGGCTTGTCCTACTTTGCGAAGCTGACCCCCATGCAACGCAGCTGCGTCATTCTCAAGGACGTCCTCGACTACTCGCTGTCCGAGATCTCGGAAGTGCTCGACTCCAGCGTGGCGGCCACCAAGGGTGCGTTGCACAGGGGTCGTGCGAGTCTGCGTCTTGCCGCGGCGTCGGTCTCGGAAAAGACGCCTGCGGTGCTGAGCGAGGCCGAGGCGGGGTTGCTGAAGCGCTACGCCGAACGGTTCAACGCCCACGACTTCGACGGTCTACACGATATGCTCGCTGAGGACGTCCGACTTGAGCTGGTCGGCCGCTTCCAGGCCCGGGGGGCTCAGCCGACCGGTCGCTACTACACCAACTATGAGAAGGCTCCGGAGTGCCGACTCGTTGCCGGGCTGATCGAGGGACGTCCCGCCTTGCTCGCTTCGGACGCCCCGGGTGAAGCGCCCGGCTACTTCATTCTGCTGGAGTGGGATGGTGAGCGGCTGGCGGCGATACGTGACTATCGTTATGCCAGACACGTGATGGCTGAAGCCGAATGAATCCGCAGCGCCCCCACGATTCCCCTCGAGGAGCAAGATGACACGTCTAGACGGCAAGGTGGCAATCATCACCGGCGCCAGCGGGGGCATCGGCGAAGCCACCGCACGACTTTTTCTCAGCGAGGGCGCAAAAGTGATGCTTGTCGGCCGCTCGGCCGAAAAACTCAGGGCTTCGCTAGAGCGTGTGGGACACCCTGAAAGCGCGGCCATGTTCGTCGCGGATGCCACGGACGAGGCGGCGACGAGAGCGGCCGTCCAAGCGACCGTGGAAATGTTCGGAGGGGTCGATATCCTGTTCGCCAACGCCGGCACCGAGGGCGTTTCGAAGCCGCTGCACGAGTTGACCGTGGAGGAATTCAACCACGTGCTACAGACCAATGTGGTCGGTGTCTGGCTCTCGGTGAAACATTGTGTGGCCCCCATGGTGGCGCGGGGTGGTGGGTCGATCATGGCCACCGCTTCGGTAGCGGGCTTGAAGGGATTTTCGAAGGGAGCGCCATACGTCGCCAGCAAACACGCCGTGTGCGGCTTGGTCAAATCTGCGGCGCTTGATTTGGCCGAGTCCGGGATTCGGGTCAACGCCATCGCCCCGGGAGCGATCGACAATCGCATGATCAAATCTCTGGAAGAGCAGCTGTCGCCCGGGGATCCTGGTGCTATGCGCGAGGCCATCAAAGGGTCGATTCCTTTGAAACGGTATGGCACCAACACGGAAGTGGCGAGGCTCGCAGTCTTCCTTGGAAGCGACGAGTCATCATTCACCACCGGGGCGATCTACAGCGTCGATGGGGGAGCCACGGCGGGATGACGATCCTGGTTTCGTAGACCGCGCCCCTCCCTTTGACATTCGACAGGAAGGGCTTTACCATGCTTCTGTCGAGTGTCTAGGGAAAAACTAAGGCGCGGGGCGCGTCCACAGGAAAGCAACGCACATGGTTCAGTCGAATGCCGATGTTCTCCAGGGAACGTTGGACATGTTGATCTTGAAGACCCTTTTGCCGGAGCCCATGCACGGCTGGGGTGTTAGCCAGCGAATCCAGTCCATCTCGAAGGACGTCCTCCGCGTCAACCAAGGCTCCCTGTACCCGGCTCTCCATCGGTTGGAGGGTCGTGGGTGGATCACCTCCGAGTGGGGAAAATCCAAGCAAAACCGGAGGGCCAAGTTCTACCGCCTGACGGATCGAGGCAGGAGACAACTCGGGACTGAGGAGGAGTGCTGGAGGCGCTTTTCTATCGCTGTGAATCTGGTCATGGCGGCGGACTAGGTCGTTTGGGGTGGCACCAAGGAGGAGGCTTCATGCATCGCATAAAAGGACTGTGGGTCCGCCTCCGGGCGCTCCTGTTCCGGGAGGCGGTGGAGGAGGAGTTGGATGACGAGATTCGGTTCCACCTGGAGATGGCCACCGAAAAGCTGATCCACACCGACCTTTCCCCCGAGGAGGCGCGCCGAAGGGCGCTCCTCGACTTCGGCGGCGTCGAGCGCTTCAAGGAAAAGACCCGTGATGAGCGGGGCCTGCCGCTCGTGGAGGAAGTGGTGCGGAACCTGCGTGTGGGGCTCCGTCGCCTTGCGTCGAACCCGCTCCACGCGCTGGCGATCATCGGAACATTGGCCCTTGGGATCGCCGCCAACTCGGCCATCTTCAGCGTCGTGGACGCCGTGATGCTCCGACCGTCGCCCTTCCCGGATCCCGAGCGGTTGGTCATGCTTTGGGAAACCGACCGAGCCAGCGGCACCAGTCATGAACCGGCTTCTTGGCCCGACATCGTGGACTTCCAGGAGCGCACGCGCGCCCTTTCGGCCGTGGGGTCCATGAGAGGAGGGACCCCGACGGTCACCGAGGGAGACACACCCGAGAGGGTCACCGGGTTGGTCGTGACGCCTGGGCTTCTCGAGGTCCTGGGTGTCGAGGCCTTGGAAGGCCGCCTGTTCTCACCTGACGAGGGCCGGACTTTGGGGGTGGGGATGTTGCTATCTGGCTCTCCATGAGACCCACCGCAGAGGCCTACCCCCGTCAGACCCATCCCTTTTTGACGCTCGGGCGCTTGGCGCCAGGGGCGGATCTCGAAACCGCCCAAGAGGAGCTCAGCGCGATCGCTGCCGACCTGGAGGCGACGTACCCGGAAAACGAGGCCAGGGGGGTCAACCTGGAGGCCTATTCCGACGTGGTTTTTGGCCCTGTCCGGTCTGCCCTACTCCTGCTCCTGGGTGCAGTGGCCCTGGTTCTTCTGGTCGCGTGCGCCAACGTGGCCAACCTGCTTCTCGCCGAGAGTTCGGTGCGGATGCGCGAGGTGGCCGTTCGCCAGGCCTTCGGGGCGAGCGACGGGCTGATCCGAAGGCAGTTTCTCGTTGAGAGTCTGCTACTGACCGGCCTGGGAACGGTGGCGGGGGTGGCGCTCGCGTACGGCGGCTTGGATTTGATGGTGGCGTTCGCACCGGACGACCTCCCCCGCCTATCGAGCGCGGAGTTGGACCTCCGTGTTCTCGCGTTCACGGCGGGCCTCGGCGGGGCGGTGGCTGTCCTCTTCGGGCTCCTACCCTCCATCCAGAGCCGGGGCTTGGATCTGCAGGGAATTCTGAAGGGCCAAGGAAGTACCCGTGGCACGGAGGGCCGGGCCGTTCGGCGATACCGATCGGGGTTGGTGGTTGCGGAGATCGCCTTGGCGGTCGCCCTTGTGGTGGGTGCCGGCATCCTGGTTCGAAGCTTCTGGGAGTTACAAGCGGTGGATCTGGGCTTCGGGACGGCGGGCATCCTGAAGGCCGAATACGAACTCCCCAGTAGCCAATATTCGGGCCTTCCCGAAATCAACGACTTTCACCAACGCTTTCTCGAGAGAGCCCGCCAGATTCCTGGTGTAGAGGCCGCGGCGGTGGCAGCTCAGCATCCCCTCGATCCGGGCTTCACGAACTCCTTCACCATCGTCGGTCGCGAAGCCCAGTCACGGGACCACCCGGAGATTCGGACCCGCTTCATATCGCCCGGCTACCTCGATGTGGTACGACTGCCCCTCTTGGAGGGGAGAGCCATCGAGGACGGCGACCTCCCGGACGGGCCGAAGGTCGGCGTCATTAACCAGACTGCGGCCTCTCGTTACTTCGGAGACGCCGGAGCGGTGGGCCAGGAGATGCGCTTCTGGGGCCAGACCTGGCGCGTGGTGGGCGTGATGGGCGACGAGCGGTTCCGGGGGCCCGACCGTGAGAACGAGCCAGCCATCTACGTGTCGACGTCTCAGCTCCCTTGGCCGCGTGTTACCGTCCTTCTCCGGTCGGACCTGGACGCGCCGGCATTAACCGTCGAAGCTGGGCGGATCCTCCGGGAGTTGGATCCGGGGCTCGTGCTCTTCGATCCGGTATCCCTGACCAGCATGCTCCAAGAGAGCGTTTCCCGCCCCCGCTTCACCGCCACGCTGCTGGGGCTTTTCGCCGGCCTCGCGATGCTGTTGGCGATGATCGGCGTGTATGGCGTGCTCAACTACGCGGTGGTTCGCCGGGCGCCAGAGGTGGGCATCCGCCTGGCGCTGGGGGCGAGCCGGGGGGACGTATTCAAGGAAGTGGTGGGGGAGGGACTACGGGTGACCGCGCTCGGGGCTGCTCTGGGGGCCGCCATGGCCCTCGCCACCTCGAGATTGCTCCAGGGGCTGGTTTTTGGGATCAGTGCGACCGACGGTACGACCTACGCGGTGGTCATCGGTCTCGTCCTGTCGGCCGCTGTTCTGGCCAGCACATTTCCGGCTCTGCGGGCTTCGCGGACGAATCCGGTCGCCCTGCTAAAAGCGGAGTAGCGCGGCCCGTGATAGGCCGGCTCAGTCGCACACCGAACCCAGGTATCCCCCGCCCCCGCAGTAGGCCACGTCTTGAAGCTGAATCGACAAGCCGTCGGGATCGCTGAAGTAGAGTTCCGGTGTCCCCTCCGGCGCCCCCCCGCGATTGGGCATACGCATCGAAATCCGGTGCTTCAGCGGACCGCCCGTACCGGTCGCGTCACCCCTGGGCGTGATGCCGTGTTTTTCCAACTGACCCTGAAGATGTTCGACGTTGAAGTTCTCCAGACTCAACGAAACGTGGTTTATGCCCGCCGGGCCGGTGCCTCCACCGCTCGAGGAGGTGAACATCAGGAAGTGCTCCCCCGGCCCCACGCCGAGGAGGGGTGAAGCGGCCTGGTACGTCTGGATGTCCATACCGAACGCTTGCCGATAGAAGGTGTTCGTGGCCGTGGGATCGGGCACGTTGATGGTGAGGTGGCTCATGCCCCGCAGAGCGATCAAGCCTCGGGTCGGCGCGGGCTCGGGCGGTGGGCACCGGTCGCCGCGTGGCCCGTCACCTCCGCAGTAGCTCGGGTGTTGTAACTGAATGACCAGGCCGTTGGGGTCGCCCATGTGAAGCTCGGGCGTGACGCCGCTGACGGTCTGGCGCAGTCGCATCGACCCGCCGCTCAAGCCCTCGCCTTGGCCACCTGCCACCACGCCGTGCGCGGCCAGGGTCCGCACGATACGAACGACGTCGAAGTTCTCCACGGCCAGGCCGAAGTGGTCAATGTGGGGTGGCTCCGCGCCGGCTTCGATGAGCGCCAGAAAGTGGGGTCCGTCGCCGATGCGAAGAAGGATCGCTCCCTCCTTGCGTGCCTGGACCGGCATTCCGAAAAGCCCCTGGTAGAAATCCAACGAGCGCTCCACATCGGATACGGCGAGCGTGACCTGGTGCAGTCCGCGTATCAAGAGGGGAGCGACTTGGTTCTCCGCGAGCGCACGCCCGGCGAAGGCCAGAGCAGGCAGCGAGAGTAAGAGGTTCCGGCGGGTCATAACGCCCTGCGTGCCGGCGCTGGTCGGTTCGTCGACCTTGTCGCTCATGGCTGGCTCACTCCTTTGCGCTCAAATCCGAGAGGCTGCGGACGGCAAAATGACACGCTCAGGAGCCTTCCAGCAACGTCTCCACATGGGCCGCCGTGGCGAGCGCGGTCCCGTCGACGTTGTATCCACCTTCGAGCAGCGATACGACGCGCCCCCCGCAGTAGTCGTTCGCAAGATCCATCGAGATGCGGGTCATGCGGCGAAATACGTCGTCGGTGAGGTCGAAACAACCCAACAGGTCGTCCTGCCGACTGTCGAACCCTGCGGACAGAATGATGAAGTCGGGCCGGAACCGGCTCACGGCGGGGAGAAGTTGAGTGTCCCACGGCCTCAGCATGTCGACATCCCTGGAACCACAGTCGAGGTGTACGTTGATATTGAATCCGGAGCCCTCCCTCTCTCCCGTCAATGACGGATGGCCCGTGCCCGGGTACGCGAATAAGTCGTGGGCGGAGAAAAAAAGGACCGAGGGATCGTCGTAGAACGCGTTCTGCGTGCCGTTTCCGTGGTGGTAGTCCCAGTCGATGATCAGGATCTTTTCGAAACCGTGTGTCACCTGAGCGTAGCGAGCTGCGATCGCGGCGTTGCTGTAGAAACAGAACCCCTCTTCCCGGCCGGTATTGTTCGCATGGTGACCGGGGGGGCGGATGGCACAAAACGCGTTGCGCACCACGCCATTCGCCACAGCGTCCACCCCGCCGAGCGCGCCGGCGACCGTCAGCTCTGCAACGGGACCGGTGACCGGGATCGATTGAACGGACTCGACGTGTTCCGGCGTGTGGTGCCGTCGGATGGAGGAGGTGGGATCGGACGAAAGGGGAATGGGCACGAGTTCCCGATCGAGGCCGCGTGATGCGAAGACCTCGCTAATTCTCTGCAACCGAAGGGGGCGTTCGGGGTGCGGAGCGCCCCCGCTCGGCGGCAGCACGTGATCCAGGTATCGGTCGTCATACACCAATCCGGTCCCGCGGACTTGCGCGGACGACGCATTGGAGCGGGCCGCGGGCTCTAGCCCTATCCGGGCGGGAAGCGCACCTATTCCCAACAAACTTTGCGAGGCCCGAGCCAGGAACTCCCTGCGCGTCTTCATGGCCATTACCATGTACTAGCGTCGTGGAGGATGCAACCTGCGGTTTTTGCCCCCCGTCGGAGAGGCCGAACATGAGTGACTCCCACCGTTTCCAGCTCGCGATCCGGAGCATCGACGAGGCCAACAACCGCGATCCGAATGTGGAGTTGGTCCACGGCATTGCGACCCCCAAAGAACTCGTGTACGGCGAAAGGATGCAGAGATGGGTCGAGGAACTCGATCCTCACGCTCCCGAGGCGCTGCGCATCGCCGCCCGGAGCCAACACATCCGGAGGTGGGAGATTCCAAGAAGCGACTATCCCATGGACCGGAAAGGGTATCTCCGTTGGCGCACGACGCTGTATGCGTTCCACGCGGACAAGGCGTCGGAGATTCTCCGAGCCGCGGACTACGACCACGAAACGATCGAGCGCGTTCGAACTCTGCTACAGAAAAAAAACCTTCGCGACGATCCCGAAGTGCAGACCCTCGAGGATGCTGCGGCGCTCGTCTTCTTGGTTCATCATCTCGACGACTTCCTGGCCCGCGAGGATATCGGCGAAGAAAAGGCCATCGACATCGTCCGTAAGACTTGGACTAAGATGACGGAGCGGGGTCACCGAGCGGCGTCGGCCCTCGAGCTTTCACCGGAGTCGACCGCCCTGATCCAGAAGGCGTTGGGCTGACGACCCGCCCGCAACGCTCGACCCGATCCTCAAGCCTTCCGCTCGGTCTCCAACTCGTCGGGGACGCGATCGGGGCGGACAGTTACCTCAATCCCGCTCGTGGTCGTACTGACCCAATCGGCCAACAGGAACGCATCGACCGACGCTTCCGGTCCCGTGTCTGGTCCGGCTCCGGCCTCGGCACGGGCATCGGCATCGTCGAGTGCGCAGCCAACCGCAGATAGCGTGAGTAAAGTTACAACCGCGCTGTACTTCATCCGATTCTCTCCCTCGAGCAAGCGTTGACACTTTCGAAACGCTTGAGGGGGCGGACGGGTTCCTCGGCGGCTAGAGGCCTCTAGGCCTTTGCCGTGGCGGTTTTCTCGAGCCCGGCCTTGGCCGCGGCTACGACCGCCTCAGGCGTCACGCCGAATCGTTCGTAGAGCGTTTCGGCAGGCGCGGAGGCTCCGAAATGATCGATCCCCACCGCGGTGCCGGCGTCACCCACCCAGCGTGCCCACCCGAACGTCGATCCGGCCTCGACCGCCACGCGCGCGCGGACTCCGGGGGGAAGCACGAGGTCCCGGTAGGCCCGGTCCTGTTGGCTGAAGAGATACCAGCTCGGCATGCTGACCACGCGGGTCGCAATGCGTTCGGCTTCCAGGGTCTCGCGGGCCTCAAGTGCGGTCCCGATCTCCGAGCCGCTCGCGATCAGCACGACCGCCGGGACGGAGCCAGACGCCTCCGCCAACACGTAGGCCCCGTTGCGGGCCTCCGAAGCCGAAGCGAGCACCGTTCGGTCCAGTGGGGGGACACCCTGTCGCGTGAGCGATAGCCAGGTCGGCCCGTCGTTCCGTTCCATCGCGATCTGCCAAGCCACCGCGGTTTCAGCCGCGTCGGCGGGGCGGAGGTCCAGCAAGCCGGGCATACTCCGGAGGCTCATGACCTGCTCGATCGGCTGGTGCGTCGGACCGTCCTCGCCGAGACCGATCGAATCGTGCGTGAAGACGTACGTGACCGGCAGACCCATGAGCGCCGCCAATCGGATGGAGGGACGCATGTAGTCAGAGAAAATCAGGAAGGTTCCGCCGAAGGGGCGGATTCCACCGTGCAGTGCCAATCCGTTCAGCACACCCCCCATGCCGTGCTCTCGGATGCCGAAGTGGATCAAGCGTCCACCCGGGTTTTCGGACGACAGATCACCACCTCCATCGATGTCGGTCTTGTTCGACGATCCGAGGTCGGCCGATCCGCCGATCAAGTTAGGGACACCCGCGGCGATGGCCTGAAGGACTTTGCCGGACCAAGACCTGGTCGCGTCGGCTTTGTCGATGTTCTCGTATCCGGGGATCTCGGCGTTCCAGCTCTCGGCCAACCCCCCCGCCATGGTTCTGCTGAACTCGTCGGCCAGTTGCGGGTGCTCCGTATGGTACGCCTCGAAGCGTGTGCGCCAGTCGGTCCGAAGTTCGACGCCGCGATCCGCCGTGGTCCTCCACGCGGCGAGCGCGTTCGGGTCGATGTGGAAGGCGTCCAATGACGGATACGCGAGGTTCGTCTTCGTGGCGGAGATTTCGTCCGCACCGAGAGGGGCCCCGTGGGCTGAGTGGTGGCCCACCTTGTTCGGACTGCCTTCGCCGATTCGGGTTTTCATGACGATCAACGAGGGGCGGTCCGCTTCGGCGCGCGCTGCGGTGAGGGCCTCATTGAGCGCGGAGAGATCCGTACCATCGTCGACGTTTAGTACGTGCCACTGATATCCGTGAAATCGGTCGGCCTGGTCCGTTGCCGTGCTCAGTTCGGTGCCACCCTCGATCGTGATTTTGTTGTCGTCGAAGATCCAGATGAGTTTGCCGAGCTTCTGGTGTCCGGCCATCTCGGCGACCTCGTGGGAGATGCCCTCCATGAGATCCCCGTCCGAGCAGATCGCGTACGTGTAGTGGTCGACCACGTCGTGGCCGGGTCGGTTGAATCGAGCGGCCAGCCATCGTTCCGCGAGGGCCATCCCGACGGAATTCGCAACGCCCTGGCCGAGCGGTCCGGTGGTCGTTTCAACGCCTGCGGTGTGCCCAAGCTCGGGGTGGCCAGGGGTCCGCGATCCCCACTGTCGGAAATTGACGATCTCCTCCAACGAGAGGTCGTAGCCCGTCAAGTGCAGCAGCGAATATAGGAGCATTGATGCGTGCCCCACCGATAGCACGAAGCGGTCTCGGTCGGGCCACGCCGGGTCTTTCGGGTCGTGCCGCAGGTGCTGGGTCCAGAGCAGGTACCCGACCGGTGCGAGAGCCATGGGTGTGCCCGGATGGCCGGAATTGGCCTTCTGGACCGCATCCATCGACAGCACCCGGACCGCGTCGATGCAGAGGCGGTCGAGCGCCGGAGAGAGGCCGGTGGGGGACTCGGACATCAGGTTTGCTCCACTCAGGTGGGTTCAAGCATGAGGTTCAGATCAGGTGGCTTCAACCACGAAGTTCAGAAGCCGGTTCGGGACGTAGATGACACGTTTCAGCGTGGCGTTGTCGAGGTAACGCGCGACATTTTCCTCGGAGCGCGCCGCCGCTTCCGCCGCCTCTTGATCCATCCCGGCCGGTCCCGCGACCGTGGCGCGCAGCTTCCCATTTACTTGGACGGCGAGCTTCACCGACGTCTCTCGCGTTTTGGTCTCGTCGTACGCGGGCCAGTTGGCCCCCTCGAAAAGTCCCCCTTGGTGGCCCAGACGCTCCCACAAATCCTCCGCCATGTGAGGAGCGAAGGGAGCGATCAGCACCACCAGAGGTTCGACCTCTCCTCGGGTCGCCGCCCTGCCACCTGCGCGAACGGCGTTCAGGTACTCCATCATGGCGGCGATCGAAGTGTTGTAGCCGAGCTCTGGGAGCTGCCGGGTGACCTGGCGAATCGTCCGGTGCAGCTTTCTTTCAATGTCCGTATCGGCCACGGCCTGGCCGTCGCCGACATGGTCACCGTTGCCGCCGATAACGCTAGTGACCGTCTCGAACAGGCGGTGCAGAAACCCGTGCGGTCCCTGGATGCCCTCGTCTTGATAGTCACCGCCCTCTTCATAGGGACCCAGAAACATGAGATACGTGCGGAACGTGTCGGCCCCGTACTTTTCGATGATCTGGTCTGGGACGATCACGTTGCCCCGGCTCTTGGACATTTTGGCGCCGTCACGGATGATCATCCCGTGGGCGCGGAAGCGTTTGAACGGCTCCTCGAAGTCGAGGTGGCCGAGGTCGTGCAGGGCCATGACCACGAAACGCGAGTACAGGAGATGCAGGACGGCGTGTTCGTTTCCGCCGATGTAGGAGTCGACGGGTAGCCAGCTCTTCGTGATCTCTGCGTCGAACGGCACGTCGGCGGAGTCCGTCGACGGGTACCGTAGGAAGTACCACGAGCTGTCGAGGAACGTGTCGGAGACGTCGGTCTCGCGTCGCGCGGGCGCGCCGCAGCAGGGACAAGCGACCTCGTACCACTCCTCGACACGCGCGAGTGGACTCACTCCAGTATCGTCCGGCCTGAAGTCCTCGACTCTGGGCAGGACGACGGGCAGGTCCGCCACCGGCACCGCCACGGGTCCGCACGCCTCGCAATGAACGATCGGGATGGGAGGACCCCAGTATCGTTGCCGCGAGATGCACCAGTCGTGAAGCCGGAAGTTCACTGTGGTCTCGCCGTGTCCGCCTTCGGCCAACCACGCGGAGATGGCCGGCTTGGCCTCGGTTACCGTCATGCCGTCGAACTGCGCGGAGTTCACCATCACGCCGTCGCCCGCATAGGCTTCCGAGGGCGGCACGTCCACGCCGGCGTTAGCCGGGTCGCTCACACCAGCCGCCGGCGGCACCTCGGCCACCACCCGCACGATCAGCAGCCCCATCGCTTGGGCGAAGTCGAAGTCCCGCTCGTCGTGGCCGGGCACCGCCATGATCGCGCCCGTCCCGTACTCCATGAGCACGTAGTCCGCCACCCAGATGGGAATCGGCTGCCCGGTGGCCGGATTCGAGCAATAACCGCCCGTAAAGACGCCCGTTTTGGTCTTCTCGACTTTCTGCCGAGCTACCAGATCCTTTGCCGAAGCCTGCGCTCGGTAGTCTTCGACCGCTCCCGTCTGTTGGGCCGTGGTGACCTCATCGACCAGCGGGTGCTCCGGCGATAGCACCATGTAGGTCGCCCCGAACACCGTGTCGGGGCGCGTCGTGAAGACGTCGATCTGGCGATCGTCCGCCGCGCCTGCCTCGGGATCGGACTCCGACGGCAGGATCGGGAAGCGCAGAATGGCTCCTTCGCTCCGGCCGATCCAGTTGTGCTGTGCCTTTTTGGTCGTCTCGGACCAGTCGAGCCCGTCGAGGTTGTCGAGGAGTCGTTGTGCGTACTCTGTGATGCGGAAGAACCACTGCGCGATGCGCCGCTGCTCGACGGGGGTGTCGCACCGTTCACAGCGTCCTGAAATGACCTGCTCGTTGGCTAAGACCGTCATACACGAGGGACACCAGTTGACCGGGGCTTCCTTGCGAACCGCCAGGCCGGCCTTGAACAGTTGGATGAAGATCCACTGCGTCCAGCGGTAGTAGTCGGGATCGGTGGTGTCGACCGTGTGGTCCCAATCGAACATGCCTCCAACACGCCGGAGCTGCTTCGTGAAGTTCGCGACGTTCGAAGGGATGAGGTCCATCGGGTGCACTCCCTGTTTCAGGGCGAAGTTCTCCGAGTGGATCCCGAACGCATCGAAGCCAATCGGCTCGAAGACCTGCTTTCCGGTGAGGCGTTGGAAACGTCCGTGAACGTCCGCGCCCGTAAACGCGTAGATGTTGCCCACGTGCAGCCCCTCTGCGGAGGGGTAGGGAAACATCATCAGCTGGTAATAGCGGTTCTCGGCCGTTCGCAGGGCGTCGCTGGTAAAGCCATTGGTGCCCCGCTCATCCCATCGGCGCTGCCACTTCGCCTCGATTTCGGACGGTACGTAACCGCCGGTTCCGTCGCTGCTCATTTATGCGTGAAAGAGGGCCGTGCCGCCGCCAAAGAGAAGGCTGTGCCGTGGGAAGTGTGAAAATATCCAGTGGGGAAATTGCGCCCCTAACCTACACGTGGGGCGGGGGCATCACAACGCCGAAACGGATGTCTAGAGATGTGCTTCGGCAACCGGCGCACAACTTCCTCCGGTGAATACGAGGGGTCCCGGTCAGGCGTCGTCCTCCGGTAGCGCGAGGCCCATGATCTCCATGAGCCGAAGGGCGTTCGTCGAGGTCGCAATACCCGGACGGAGTTGGTAGTCGAACGAGATCGGTGGTCCGTCTTTGCGGGCCTCCAAGGACTCCCGGAAGTGCACCAGGACTGCGTGATCTTCGAGATCTTCGGCTTCGGCCAACGTAAGGTCATGAGTGGTTGCCGCGCCGATGGCGTGGTGGGTGAGGAGGTGGCGCAAGATGCGGCGGGCGGCGATCTGACGTTCCGCAGTGTTCGTACCCTGGAGCATCTCGTCGAGAAGGTAGAGAACGGGCCTCTCACTCGCCGCGCTCGCCGCCTCGCATACGGCCTTGAGCCGGTTGAGTTCGGCCATGAAGTACGAAATCCCTTCCTCGAGTGAGTCGCGGATGCGCATGCTCGTGCGCAGGTCCACCACCGGGAGCAGCATCGCTTCGGCGCAAACGGGCCCACCCGCGCCAGCCAGGATCACGTTGGCGCCGATCGCACGAAGCAGCGTGCTCTTGCCGGACATGTTGGAGCCGGTGACGAGCAGTAGGTTGCCCGGCGGCCCCAGGTCGACGTCGTTGCGCACGGCGCTTTCCGGAGCGAGAAGGGGATGCCCCAGCCCCCTTGCCTCCAAGCGGGGCTGTCCGCCGGTCTGCTCATCGATGATCTCCGGATAGGCCCAGTCCGGGTGGGCGTGCGCTGTTCCGGCCAGCGCCGAGAGAGCGTCGGTCCGGCCCAGGGCCTCCATCCAGCCTCTAAGAGCCTTACCGTGTTGTTCTTTCCACTTCTCCAGCCGCAGGAGCACGTGGATGTCCCACAGCGTCACTACGTTCATGGGGTAATGGACCTGGGGGTTATATCGAAGGTTCGACAGATCCACGAGCCGAAACAGACGCTCCAGGGCTCTCTCTGGAGCTTCAGGCCGGGCCGACGGGTCAGGCTCGGTCAAGGATGCACCCTTGCCGGTGAGGCTGTTCCGAAGCTCAGCCAAGAGTGGATTCTTAAACCGCCCTTCCGCGATGTGGGCTACCAAGCGGTGATATCGCCGGAGGCCCGAATCGCCGCTCGACGTGCGCACGAAGTCGTCATGGATCCGTTGTGTATACCGCCACGCCACGACAACGGCCACGGCGATCGGGAGATTCCACAGATACGGGATCACGCCGAATAAGTGGAGAGCCGACGTCACGACGAGAAGCGTTGGTAAGGCCACGGAAAACCACCGGAGTCCCCGTTTGTGCACTAGCCAGGAGGGACTCTCCGCCCACTCCAGCAGAACCTGGAGCTGCTCGGGCTCGACGGGTCCCGCGATGCGGCCCATGGCCTGAAGCTCGTCCCGAAAGTCGATGGCTGGCGCCAGCTCACGGACGGCCGCTTGGCGGCCTCGTACGACTTCTGAAGGAGCCGGGGCGAGAAGCCAGTCCGTGAGCAGGTCGGCCCCTGGACGGGTGGACGTCGTGCCGAGAAGAGCGTGTAGCGACGCGTGGCCGAAAACGTCGAGGTCGTCGGCGTACGGATGGTTCGGGGGCGGGTCGGGATGGTCGCCTGGCAACTCACTCCACCGCCGCAGCCGCCGATGACGGGCCTCTAAGGCCACTAGCGCCAACTCACGGTACCAGATCTCCTCACGCCGAACGCGGGCATGCCTCACCACAAGCACGAAGAAGCTCACAACCAGGAAGAGGGAGAGCCCGCCCAACGAACCGCGGGCGCTGGGGACCACGAGATACCCCACCGCAGCGGCGACCGAGGCGATCCCCACCCCCATACGTACGTTGGCCAGCGTGTCGAAGCGGGCGCGCAAGCGATCGGCCGACTCCGACGCTTTGGCGGCGCGGTCGGCGTACTCCCGGACCGGGTCGATCAGCTCAGGCGATCCGGTCGCCCCGAAGCCTTCGTGCGATCCGGTCGTTGCCGGCGCCCCGTGCGAACTTCGAACTCCTTCCACCTCAGAACGCACTCGCATCCACGCTCCCGACCGGGAGCAGGTCGAACGGGTCGTCCACGGCGTCCACGCCTGTCTTGAGAAACTGAACCGCCCCGCGCAAATCGCCTTCCCTATCCAGGAGAGCCTGAAAGTCCTGCAGACGATGGTGATAACGGATGCGCGCCAACAACGTCGCGTTGTTGAGCGGCGTGACCAGGAAGCCCTGATACGTGCTGGCTTCGAAAGACGGCTGCACCTCCGCCGCAAAGATCTCGAGATGCCCGACGAAAATTCGCTCGCGCTCGGCCAACTTGGCGTCGTATGTCATCGACGTGTCCCTGTACACGACTTCGAGCTTCTCGACGAGGTCCGCGATGAAGGCCTCAAACCTCTGATGATCGCGCCAACGGGCCTGGGCGCGCAGACACTTCACGGTATCGGGACCGCCTCCTTCGCGCGTGCAAAAGAACTCGATCGCGCCCGCTCTCCCCACGAATGTGGCGAAGCTCTCATTGAATCGAACCTGTCCCTTCACGAAGAGGTGATTGTGCGACAGCTCATGGAGCACGGTCTCGACCAGGTCGACCTCGTCGAGCCGCATGAGCGTCGAAAGTAACGGGTCGGCGAACCATCCAAGCGTGCTGAATGCCGCAGTCGGCCGGAGGAATGTATCGAAGCCATTTTCCTCCAACTTTTCCTGCTCCTCAATCGCAGCCTCTTCACTGAAGTACCCCTTGTAGGGGACGGTCCCGACGACCGGAAACCACCACGTTCTCGGCGTAAGTTGGTCCTTGTGGGCGGCGGAGAGCACCATGGCGAGCGTATCGCTGGTCAGCTGTGAGAAGGACGTGTAGGACCGCCCGACATCGAGTCCGACTTCATCGATGGCGTAGTTCCGCGCCTCCATTACGAACGTGAGCTTCGTCTTCGTGCGATCGTCGGTTGCGGGATCGAGAATCACCTCGGGGATGGGGCGGCGTGCTCGCAGGATCTTCGCCTCGGCGATGCTCGCCCGGAGCACGTACATCGGGGAACAAGCCGAGGCCAGCGAGGCGATGAGCACCGCTGCGCCCGCCCCCAGAGACAATCGCCACCACAACCGGGGGTTCACTCAGTTGCTCTGAATATTACGCATGAGAGGTATGCTGCCCTCGGTCGGTACATAAACGACGGATCCAGCGGGAAGATCGCCGAGTTTCTCGATGTAGTGGAACATCAGGTACTCGGGCGTGAGGCCCACCGAAATGATCTGCTGGGCTTCGGCGATTCCTCTGGCCGCCGCGATCTCCTGGATCGCTTGCTCCTCGATAATTTCCGTCTGGAACTTCTCTGCCGCCACCTGCTGCTCGCGTTGGAGCTTTTCGTCGATCGCCGCGCGTACGGCGGCGGGCGCCTGGACGTCGCGCAGGAAGACATCGAGCACCTCGATACGGTCACCAGCTTTGGCTTGGATCGCAGTTTTCATGTCGCCAGCGATCACACTCCGGTCGGGCGAAAAGATATCGTTGATCGACTTGGTTGCGATCGCATCCCGAACGCCGTTTCGGATGGCGTTCAGCACGATGCTCTCCTTGATCTGGGCCTCGGAGCCGATGCGGTCGAAAAGGTCCGGCGCCCGCTGCGCATCGATCCGGAAGAGTAGAGACACCTCAAGAGCGACGTTCATCTGTTCGCTGGTCTGCGCTTCGATCTGCTCGACGCCGCCGCTCGACGGAAAGCTCTGCTCCCGGACTGACATCTTCTCGACCGACGCGAGCGGATTGATGACGTGTACTCCCTGATCGAGTACCCCGCCGTCAACGGAGCCGAGGAAGTGCTTCACGCCGACCTCACCGACGTCGACGACGACCACTGTGTTCAGGGCCGCTGTCGCGAGGCCGCCGAACATCACGCCATAACCCAGAAGTTTGGCCCGGCCTCCGCCTCCGGCCGATGGACCGACTAGTCGGACGCCTGCACCTGCGACAACGAGCAAAATGGCCAGCAATACAGGTCCCATGACGATCTCCTTATGATGGGGAGCCTCGGCTCTCAATGTAGTAAGATATGGTGCTCCACAACTCTACTATGGAGTACGGATCGACAAGGATACTTCTTTTTCGGGGATCCCATGGCACTTCCCCAGGCCGTGTACCGAACCGCGCTGCGGGCCGCGAAGGCTCTATCTCCCGCGATGATGAGGGGCGATGGAAAGCTTGCGCGCGGTTTGCGCGGCCGGCGTGACGCCCATGAGCGGCTGAAGGAATGGCGGGAGGAGGATCGTAGTCGGTGCGCCGCCGGGGTGCCGGCCGAGCACCGCCTCGTCTGGGTTCACGCTTCATCCGTCGGTGAATCCCTTCAAGCTCGAGCGGTCGTCGAGCGACTCCGGGCCCGGGTCCCGGAACTGCGCGTCGTCTTTACGTTTTTCTCGCCATCCGCCGAAATTGTTTGTGCCGACTTTCCGGCGGACGTCTGCTCCTACTTGCCATGGGACCTTCCCGAAGTGATCGGGCCGGTCCTGGACGCCGTGCGACCTGATGTGATCGTGTTCACCCAGCGTGAGGTGTGGCCGACGCTGGTCGACGAAGCGACCGCTCGGGGCGTGCCGACCGTCCTCGTGGCGGGCACCCTGCCGGAGGGGGCGGGGAGGCTGAGCCGACCAGGAAGGATTTTGCTTCGTGCCGCTTTTCAGAGCCTTCGGGCGATCGCCGTCGTCTCAGAGGAGGACGGCCACCGATTCCGTCTCTTGGGGGTCCAGCGCGAACGGATCACTGTGGCCGGTGACCCGGGCATCGACGCGGCTCGAGACCGTGCGGCGGCCATCGATCTCGACGCGCCTCATATGCGACTCTTCGTGGATGAGCAGGAGCCGGTGCTGGTAGCGGGCTCGACGTGGCCATCGGACGAGGACGTGCTCGTTCCCGCGCTGGCACGTGCCCGAGCGGCTGTCCCGGGCCTGAGGCTCGTATTGGTGCCTCACGAGCCCGGCGGTTGTGACTTCGCCGCACTCGCTACGAGGCTCGCGACGGATGGTTGGACACCGGCATGCCTTAGCCAGGGGATCGCCCCGCATCGCGTACCCGACGCGATCCTCGTGGACCGCGTCGGTGTGTTGCCCGATCTCTACAAGCTGGCTACCGTGGCCTTCGTGGGCGGTGGATTCCACTCGGGCGGACTCCACTCGGTTTTGGAACCGGCTGCAGTCGGGGTACCCGTTCTCGTGGGTCCGGGGTACCAGAATTCGCTTCACGCCGCCTGCCTCGTGGCGATCGGTGCTGCCCGCGTTGTCGCAGACGCGGACGCCCTGGTCGAGACTCTTCGGGGGTGGCTCGAGGTTCCGAAAAAAAAGGAGGAGCATGGTCGGCGGGCAGCGGACTATATTGAAGCTCATCAAAATGCTGCGGAGCGATCAGCGGATTTGATCACCCAGTTTTTTCCTGTGCGAACTCGACGGCGAACCCCCTCCGACGGGGAGACTTGATTTTGCGAGCCCAGTTTTTCCGATACTTGCCGCTCACGGCGATTTTTGTTGCCTTTCTAGCGGCGTGCAGCGCTGATTCGGCCCGGTCGGGCGCGTCCTCCGACGGGTCAGGAGCCTCGCCTTCGGCGCCGTTCGCGTCGGATGTGGTGGCGAACACGGGCCAGGCGCCCCCGAATCCGGATGCTATCGCTCGGACGGGCAGCGCAGGCGGCACCATTCGCCGTGACGAGGACGCCAATCCGGCAAGCGGTGCTCCGCAGGCGGGGGTCGCTTCCGGTGTCGAAGGCGCGAGGTCGGTCCTCGAGCGGAGGCGGGATTCGTCCGACACGTCCTCCCAGGAGATCGACATCGATTCGGGGGCCGACGACGATGATCCCGATGGGGTAGATACCGGCGACGATGAGCCCCAGTTGAGCGCCCGTGAAAAGATGTTGGCTTGGCTCGCCGACGACTCGATGCTCGAAAACTTTCCCGCTACGACCGCCCGTACCGGTGCGGGGGGTTCGGTAACTCGGCTCGTCCGGCCGGAGGAGCCGCTTGAATTCGTGCGGCCGAACGCGGTGAAGGGTGTCTATCTGAACGCGTGGGCCGCGGGGTCCAGCGGGCGCTCGCAAGCGCTCATCGACCTCGCCGCTAGGACCGAAGTCAACGCGTTTGTGATCGACCTCAAGGATGCTTCGGGCTTCGTAAGCTACGCGACGGAAGTGATGACGGCCCGAGAGGTCGGCGCAGACCAGGAGATTCGCATTCGGGATTTGGTGGGGCTGCTCGGCCGGCTGCACGAGGCCGACATCTATCCGATCGCCCGTATCGTAATCGTGAAGGATCCGCTTTTGATTCGAGCACGGCCGGAGTGGGCCGTGCAGGACACGGCGGGCGGGGTCTGGGTAGACAGCAAGGGCCTCGTTTGGGCCAACCTCCACGACCAGCGCGTGTGGGATTACCACGTCGAGTTGGCCAAAGAGGCGGCGGCTCTGGGCTTCCCTGAGATCCAGTGGGACTACGTACGTTTCGCGGACGCTCCGCGGGCGGATCTCGACCGGGCTTTTTTCCCCGGTTCCGAGGGACGGCGTCGCCAGGACGCAGTCGGAGAGTTTCTCGAATACGCCCGGGCCGAACTGGACGACTACGGAGTCGCCATGACCGTTGATGTCTTCGGCGCAACGACTTCCGCCCACAACGACGTGGGCATCGGCCAGCACTGGGAAAGCTTCATCGGCGCCGTCGACGTGGCGCTCCCCATGGTCTATCCGTCCCACTACTGGACTGGGAGCTTCGGCATAAGTGACCCGAACGGACATCCGTATGAAGTCGTGCGCCGAGCCCTCGAGGCGGGCTTGGAGCGCTCCGCGACGGTGGAAGGGGCGGGGACGACGCGGCCGTGGCTTCAGGACTTCACTTTGGGTGCACCCCGATACGAAGCTCCCGAGGTTCGGGCGCAGATCGAGGCGACGTACGACGCGGGCATCGACGAATGGGTGCTCTGGAGCCCTTCGAGTCGCTATACGGAGGCCGCGTTGGAGCCGAGGGACGGTTATCCAGAGGGTGTGGAGCCCATGATGCGGATCGGAGGGAAGATCGTGTCCGTATCCGAGCGACACGATGTCTTGCGTGAGGCCGCTGAAGCGCGGGCGTTGGCCCGAGCGGTCGCGGATAGCGTCCAGGCGGCGGGGGCTGCGGCCGTTGCCGACAGCTTGGCGAATGCAGCGGCCAGTGCCGCCGTTGTTGAAAACTTGTCGACAGGGACGGCGGAGACGGAAGCTGTGGGCAGAGTCCAGCGCTAGTCGAACACCTTCGGCCCGCCCCAATCGTGGAGGGGCAGAGGCTGAGGCAGCGTCCCGCCTACACCGGCGTCCTCGCGAACTGAAGCTCATGCAGGCGAGCGTATAGCCCACCATGATCCAGCAGTTCTTGGTGGGTGCCCTGCTCGCTCAACGCCCCTCGGTGCAAGACCACGATGTGGTTGGCCCCCAAGACGGTCGACAGCCGGTGGGCGATCACGATCGAGGTCCTGCCGGCCATGAGTTCGTTGGTGGCCTCTTCGATTTTCGCTTCGATCTCCGAATCGACCGAGCTCGTGGCCTCGTCGAGCACCAGGACCTGGGGGTCGAACGCGAGCGCCCTTGCGAAAGACACGAGTTGGCGTTCCCCGACCGACAACGTGGCTCCGCGTTCACCGAGTTCCTGGTGGTACCCATCCGTGAGGCGTTCGATGAAGGGTGCCGCGCCGATCCGTTCAGCCGCCTCGCGCACGCGATCTTCCGAGATGTCCTTCGCCCCGAGCCGGATGTTGTGGGAGACGTCCTGACTGAACAGGAAAACGTCCTGCAGCACCAGGCCGATGTGCCTGCGAAGGTCGTCCAACGGCAGTCGATCGATCGGTTCCCCATCGAACAGGATGCGGCCCCGTTGCGGTTGATAGAACCGCATGAGAAGGTGGATGATCGTCGTCTTGCCGGCTCCGGTGTGCCCCACGATGGCAAGGCGTTCGCCCGATTCCGCGCGGAAGCTGACGTCCTTGAGGACCCAATCCCATTCGCCCGCAGGGCCCTTCGCGTCGTCCTTCCCATAGGCGAACCAGACGCCTTGAAACTCGATCTCTCCGCGCACGGGGCGTTTGGGGGCAACCGGATCCGGAGGGTCCACGATCTCGATCTCTTGATCGATCAGCTTGAACACTCGCTCCGACGAAGCCATGGCCGACTGGAGCAGGTTGTACTTCTCGGAGAGATCCTGAATGGGCCGAAAAAATCGCCGGGCGTATTGAATGAATGCGGCCAACACGCCTACGGTGACCGCTCCCTCGAGAAGGGTGGCGCCCCCACGCCAGATGATTAGCGCAAGGGCGACGGCGGTGAAAAGTTCGATGACCGGGAAGAAGAGCGCGTAATATGTAATCGATCTGAGATGGGCCTGGAGATAGTCCTGGTTGATCTCGGCGTGACGCCGGGCGTCGTGTTCCTCGCGGCTGAAGAGCTTGACCACCAGGATTCCTGTGATGCGCTCGTGTAGGAAGGCGTTGATGCGCGCCAAACGCACACGGATGTCGCGGTAAGCGGTCCGGAGTTTCGCCCGAAACAGGAAGGCCGTGAGCACCACGAACGGCAAGACACTGAATGTGATCAGCGCGAGCTTCCAGTCCATGTAGAGCATCGCGCTCAGGATGAAGGCGAGGGTAAATACGTCCCCGAACGCCGCCACGACACCCGAACTGAATAGTTCGTTCAACGTCTCGACATCGCTCGTGATGCGTGTCATGAGGCGGCCGACGGGGTTCCGGTCATAGAAGCGCAAGTCGAGCCGCTGGAGCTTGGCGAAGATCTCCGTTCGCAGATCGTACATGACGCGCTGGCCTAACCAGGTGGTGAGCACGCTCTGTACGTAGAGCAGGATGAAGCCGGCCAAAACCGAAGCGAGGTATGCGGCGGCTATTGTGGCCAGCAGGGACGTGTCCCCGTTCGGGATGACATCGTCGATGGCGATCTGGGTCAACCACGGCCCGACGATCTGCAGGATCGAGGCGGCAAGCAGGAGCCCGATCGCCAGAGTGACTTGCCACTTGTAGGGACGAAGATACCCGACGAGCCGCTTCATCAGGCGGCCGTCGTACCCTTTGCCGAGAGCCTCCTCTTCTTGGAGTTCGTCCTGCGCTGGCGGCACTTCGCAAGCTCCTGAGAAGGCGGTCCGCAGCCCCATGATGTGTGGTGAAGAGCGTGGCTGCCGACGATGGAGTGGGCGTCGGGCTACCCGTTGGCGGGCGGGGGTGTTCCGAGGATCGGCGCGGAGGCGCCTCCGCCCAGGGACGGGGGGCGTGGTAAAGAAGTGGGCGAGTTCGTCACTGACGATGCGGGTGAGTTCGTCACTGACGATGTGGCGTTGCGCGGCTCCCGGATTACTGTGCTATTCTGTGCATGGACGAATGGATCCGCATTCGCGGCGCACGCCAGAACAACCTCAAGAACCTGGATATCGACCTCCCCAGGCGATCCCTCACGGTGATCACCGGCCCTTCCGGCTCCGGCAAGTCGTCGTTGGCACTGGACACCCTTTTTGCGGAGGGGCAGCGCCGGTACGTCGAGTCGCTGTCTACCTACGCCAAGCAGTTCCTCGAGCGTATGGAGAAGCCCGACGTGGACTCGGTCGAGGGCATCTCACCGGCCGTGGCCATCGAGCAGAAGAATCCCACCAAGTCCAGTCGCTCCACGGTGGGGACTGCGACCGAAGTGTACGACTACCTACGTTTGTTGTGGTCCCGCGTGGGTCGGACGCACTGTCCGGAGTGCGGCGACGAGGTGCGCCCGGACTCCGTGACTGAGGCCGCCAGCAGAGTACTTGCGTTGCCCGAGGGCACAGCGATCCAGGTGACCTTCCCGCTGAAATTTTCGGGCCGGGTCAAACACGGACTCGTCGTTGAGAACCTTCGGGCGATGGGATTCGTGAGGGTTCTCGCGGGAGAGGTTCTGATCGACCTCGGAGAGCCCGGCGCCGAGACCGTGGAGCACATCGGTTTCGACTTGACGGAGGTGCCGGAGGCGCTCGTGGTAGTGGATCGCCTCACGGTTTCATCCGAAGACCGGGATCGCCTGGCGGATTCCCTCAGTACGTGCTTTGTGGAGGGCGAGGGCGAGGCGATCGTACTGCTTCACGGTGCCCCGAGCGGCGATCCGATCCGTGCCGCATCGCGGCAAATCACCGGACGTCTGACGTTCACCGAGCACTTCCGCTGTCCGAAGCATCCGGACATCGAATTCCACGAGCCGACCCCGGCTCTGTTCTCCTTCAACAATCCGTATGGCACGTGCCCGCTGTGTACCGGCTTCGGCGCCACGCTCGACTACGACATCGATCTCATCGTCCCGAATCCTACCCGCTCCATCGACGAGGGCGCGGTCGATCCATGGTCCAAACCGCGTTATCATCGCGAGCGGGCCAAGCTACGTGATTTCACCCTGGAACAGGGCTCGTCGTTGTACAGTCCGTGGGCCGAACTTCCCGAAGAGTTTCAGGAGGCGGTGCTCTACGGAGCTAAGGGCTTCAAAGGCGTGATCCCCTTTCTGGTCTCCCGGGAGCGGAAGCGGTACAAGCAGTACATCCGTGTGTTTCTTCGAAAGTATCAGAGCCCTCAGGTGTGCCGTGACTGTCACGGGGCCCGCATCAGGCCGGGGGCGCTCAACATCAAGATCGGCGCCTCCTCGATCGCCGACGTGAGCCGGCTCCCGATCGAGGAAGTCCACGCGTGGGTCGCCAACCTCGAGTTGGGGGAGATGGAAGCGCAGATCGCGGAGAGCATCCTCCGCGAGCTTCGGGCTCGTTTGACGTTTCTCGTGGATGTGGGCCTCGGCTACATCTCGTTGGATCGGCAGATGCGGACCCTGTCCGGGGGCGAAGCCCAGCGCATCAACCTCGCCAACTCCCTGGGTTCACGATTGGTGGACACGTTGTACGTGCTCGATGAGCCGACCGTCGGGCTGCACCCCAAAGACACGACGGCCCTTCTGACCCTGCTCGGGCAACTGCGCGATGCGGGGAACTCGGTGGTGGTCGTCGAGCACGATCCGCTGGCCATCAGTGCTGCCGACCACGTCCTGGAGTTGGGTCCTGCGTCAGGAGACCAAGGCGGCAGCATTGTTTTTCAGGGCAGACCCGACGAACTCGCAAAAGCCGATACCAGCACGGGCCGGTACATTTCAGGGCGATCGGAGATCCCCGTTCCGGATCGACGCCGACGGGTGGATGGGGACAAGCTGAGCCTCACGGGCGGGCGTCTGCACAATCTCGAGAACGTCGACGTCGAGGTTCCTTTGGGAACGATGACCGTCGTGACCGGCGTTTCGGGGTCCGGCAAATCGACGCTCGTGCACGACGTCCTCTACCGCGCTTTGGAACGGGAGCTGAAGGGCGGCGAGACCAGCGCCAGGGAGCATCTCGGCGAATTGGTCGGCGGTGTGGCCTCGCTGGAAGGGGGTTCCATGCTCGACGAGGTGGTTCTCGTCGATCAGTCTCCGATCGGTCGAACGCCCCGCTCGAATCCGGTGACGTACATCAAAGCGTGGGATCTGATCCGGAATCTGTTTGCAGCCCTGCCCCTCGCTAGGGAGCGGGGGTATACCGCCGGGGCTTTCTCGTTCAACGTAAAAGGTGGCCGTTGCGAAGCGTGCACCGGGGCGGGTTACGTTGAGATTGAGATGATCTTCATGGCCGATGTCTACGTTCAGTGTGATGCCTGTCGGGGCACGCGTTACCGCACGGAGCTTTTGGACGTCCGGTTCAAAGGGCGAAATATCGCCGAAGTCCTCGACATCACCGTCGACGAGGCGATCCGCTTCTTCATCCACCAGGACCGTCTGGGCCGAATCCTGTGGCAGCTCCAGCAAGTGGGTCTCGGCTACCTCAAGCTCGGGCAGCCCGCCCCGACTCTGTCCGGGGGTGAGGCCCAACGGCTAAAGATCGCGAGGGAGTTGGCGGGCGTGTCGGGAAAAAAAGGGCGAAAGCTCTACATGCTGGACGAACCCACGACGGGCCTCTCGGGGGAGGACGTGAGAAAGCTCCTTCAAGTGTTGAATCGTCTGGTCGATACCGGGAACTCCGTGATCGTGATCGAGCACAACCTGGAAGTGGTCAAAGGCGCCGATTGGGTCATCGACCTGGGGCCCGGTGCGGGCGCGAAAGGCGGTCGGGTGGTGGCTATGGGGCGGCCCGAGGAGGTTGCCTCCGTGCCCGAAAGTGTGACCGGGCAATATCTCGCCGATGTGCTGGTCCGGACGTCCGCTTGAGGTATCGGGGTGGGGGACCGAAGAGCGGCGCTCTCGGGGCGCAGCGGCGGCGATGATCTCGGTTCTTCTCCCGGTGCGCGATGCCGCACCGTATCTACCCGAGTGCATCGCGTCGCTTCGTTCTCAGACCTGCGGTGACTTCGAAGTGCTCGCGGTCGACGATGGTTCAACGGACGAGAGCCCCAAGCTTCTCGCGGATTGGGCCCGAGACGACTCGCGGGTCCAGTTGTTCGACCCGTTGACCCGCGGGATCGTCCCCGCGCTGGAGTTCGCACGGATGCGTGCTCGCGGTCGCTATCTGGCACGGATGGACGCGGACGACATCGCCGAACCCACGCGTTTTGCCGAACAACTCGCGCTCATGGAGGAGCGGCCCGACTTGGCCGGATGTGGGGCGGGCGTCCGGTACTTTCCCCGGGCCGAGGTGCGGGATGGCTCGGAACGTTACGAACGGTGGATCAACGCGATCCGAACGCCAGAAGATGTGGGGAAGAACCTGTTCATCGAATGCCCACTGGCGCACCCGACTTTCTTCCTCCGGACCAGCGTGGTCGACGAGGTGGGTGGGTACGTGGACCGCGGGTGGCCCGAGGACTACGATCTGCTCCTCCGGCTATGGCGATCGGGGGCTCGTCTTGCGGCGGTCGACCGAGTTCTTCTCCGTTGGCGACTCCGGGACGACCGAACTTCGGTTCGGCACGCGGCCTACACGCCCGAGGCGTTTCGGCGCTGTAAGGTCCACTATCTGCTAGAGACCTTGGCTCATGATCGGAGTGGACTCGTGATTTGGGGTGCGGGGCCGATCGGAAAGGCGTTCGCGCGAGAAGTGCTGGAGCAAGGCGGAGTGGTGCGAGCCTTCGTCGATTTGAACCCGCGGAAGATCGATCAGTGGATTCACGGGGCTCCCGTCATCCCCCCTTCGCGGGTGGGCGATTACCGCGACAGCTTTTGCGTAGCGGCCGTCGGTCAGCAGGGTGCCCGGGCCGTGATCCGAGCCGAACTCGAGTCGAGGGGATGGGAGGAGGTCGGCGACTTCATCGCCGTGGCCTAAAGAGGAGCCTCACCGGCCTTCCCAGCGATTGAACGAGGGCCTCTTTTTCGTTAGTTTTCAACGACTTAGACCTCTCTGCACCCCCCGTCGCGGAGTCTCTTTGAGGCGCACCCTCGAAGTCAGAAATTTCGGTTCATTCTATTCGGACCAGGAACGAACCGCCGGCCGCATCCGCGTCTCCGCCACCCGACTGATCGGGACATTCGTGTACGTTTTTCCCAAGGCTGATTGATGGCAGACGACGAACTCATTTTAGGCGGCGAAAAGGTTCTCGAACGTCTTCTCGAAGACGAAATGCGCGATTCGTTCATCGACTATTCGATGAGCGTGATCGTACAGAGAGCCCTCCCCGACGTACGCGATGGCCTCAAGCCAGTCCACCGCCGCATCCTATACGCGATGAGCGAGCTCGGTCTGAGCTCGGGTCGAGGATACAAGAAGTCGGCGACCGTAGTGGGGGACGTTCTCGGTAAGTACCACCCTCATGGCGACTCAGCGGTCTATGATTCCATGGTGCGGATGGTCCAGGAGTTCTCGCTTCGGTATCCGCTCGTCGACGGCCAAGGGAATTTCGGGTCCATCGATGGGGATTCGGCCGCGGCCTATCGGTATACGGAGGCCCGTCTCACCGCTTTGGCGATGGAGTTGCTGGAGGACATCGACAAGGAGACGGTCGCCTTCACGCCCAACTTCGACGGGCGCCTGGAAGAGCCCACGGTTCTTCCCGCGAAAGTGCCGAATCTGTTGATCAACGGCAGTTCCGGAATCGCGGTGGGCATGGCGACGAACATCCCGCCGCACAACCTACGCGAGGTGCTGGCTGCCGCGACCGCACTGATCTCCGACGCGGATCTCCCGCAAGCACGTCTCGAACAACTCATGACGGGCCCCGACTTTCCGACGGGCGGGTACATCTGTGGCCGGACAGGCATCGAGGATTACTTCCGAACCGGCCGTGGTAGGATCGTCATGCGCGCGAAGGCGAGGATCGAGCCGCTGGATGAGCACTCCGAGCGCATTGTCGTGACGGAAATTCCGTTCATGGTCAACAAATCCCGAATGATCGAGCAGATCGCGCAGCTCGTGCGGGACAAGAAGTTGACCGACGTCCGCGACATGAGGGACGAGTCCGACCGCGACGGGATGCGTGTCGTCATCGAGCTCAAGAGGGACGCCATTCCTGAAATCGTTCTGAATCGGCTATACAAGCACACGCAGATGCAGTCGACGTTCGGCACGATTCTGCTCGCGCTGGTCGACGGCGAGCCCAAGGTACTCACGCTCCGGCAGATGCTCCAGTACTTCATCGATCACCGTCACGTGGTAGTCGTACGCCGCACCACTTTCGACCTGAACAAGGCCGAAGAGCGAGCCCACATCCTCGAAGGCCTCAGGATCGCGGTCGACAACATCGACGAGGTCATCAAGATCATCCGCGGCTCGCGAGACGCCGAATCCGCATCGGAGCGTTTGCAGGAGACCTTCGAGCTCACGGAGCGCCAAGCCAAGGCGATCCTGGACATGCGCTTGGCTCGGCTCACCGGGCTGGAGATGGAAAAGCTCGACGAAGAACTCACCGCGGTGCTTGCTACCATCGGGGAGCTGCGGGCGATTCTGGACAGCCGCGAACGCAGGATCGAGATCATCACCGAGGAGTTCGCCGCGCTCGACAAGAAGTATGGGGACGAACGGCGGAGCGAGATCGTCGGAGACGCCTCCTCGCTGGACGTGGAGGACTTGATCGCGGACGACGAAATGGTCATCACCGTGTCCCGCGAGGGATACGTGAAGCGGACGGAGGTCGACACGTACCGCGCCCAAAGAAGGGGAGGGCGGGGGCTTCAGGGCATGGGTACGAAGGAGGAGGACTGGGTGGAGCACCTCTTCGTCGCGTCGGCCCACCAATACCTCATGATCTTCACGCGATCGGGCCAGTGCCACTGGTTGAAGGTCTGGCAAATCCCACCGGCAGGGCGGCATTCCCGGGGGAAGCCGATCGTAAACCTCCTGAACATCGATCCCAAGGACGAGATCGCTTCGGTGGTCCCGGTTCGCGAGTTCTCCGACGATCGCTTCCTGATGTTCTGCACCCGGGGCGGCAAGATCAAGAAGACGGCGCTATCCGCGTACGGGAACGTGCGTTCCGTGGGCCTGATCGGGATCAACATTCGTGAGGGCGACGAACTCATCGACGTTCAAATCACCAACGGGGACGACGACGTGCTTCTCGCGACCCGGAACGGCCTCGCGATCCGCTTTCGCGAATCGGCCACTCGTGAGATGGGTCGTGTCGCCGAGGGGGTACGAGGCATCCGTCTCAGCGGAGACGACCGTGTGGTCGGCATGGTGGTGGTGGGGCGCGACGAGTCCACGCTGCTCGTGGTGTCCGAGTCCGGGATGGGCAAGCGCTCCGAGATCGACGCCTACCGCCTCCAGGGGCGTGGTGGGAAGGGCGTGATCAACTTGAAGACCAGTGAAAAAACCGGGAAGGTCGTGGCGATCAAATCGGTCGTACCCGGGGATGAACTCATGGTGATCACCCGGAAGGGAGTCATCAATCGTCAGCGTATCGACGAGATCCGCGTGATTGGACGAGCAACACAGGGCGTTCGCCTCGTCAACCTCGACAAGAACGACAGCGTCATGGACGTGGCTCGCGTAATTCCGGATCCGGAGAACGATGGGGGATCGGATCCTGACGGTGTTGAAGGGGAAGGACCGGACGCTCAGGCGGTAGACGCTGAGGCGGTAGCCGTTGAGGGAGTGGACACTGAGGGTTCGAACGCTGTGGGCACCGACGAGTGACGATCGAGACGGATCAGGTCTCGGAGAGGCGGTGAGGGTCGGGGCTGGACTCGGGCGTGCGCCGTGACGGACCGTTTGGTTGGGTTGGACGCGATCCGGGAAGCCCACGAGAGAATTCGTCCGGTCATCGTACGTACGCCGCTCTATCCAGCGGATGTACTGGCTCGTGAGGTGGGGTCGGACGTTCGGCTCAAGCTCGAGTCTCTCCAGCGCACGGGCTCCTTCAAGTTTAGGGGGGCGTACAACTTCGTCGCCCAGCTCCCGGAGGACCTTCGCTCGAGGGGCGTCATCACCTTCTCGTCGGGGAACCACGCTCAAGCCGTGGCATTGTCCGCGCAACTCCACGGGGTCTCCGCCGTCGTTGTGATGCCGACCACCGCGCCCCAAGTAAAACGCGACGGGGCTGCTCGGCTGGGGGCCCAGGTGGTGCTGGAGGGAACGACGTCCCTCGAGCGAAGCGCCAAGGCAGAGTCGTTGGCGGAGGAGGGGGGACTCACGATGGTCCCACCCTTCGACGATCCGACGATCATTGCGGGAGCCGGGACCGTGGGTCTAGAAATCACCGAGGATTGGGATGCGTTCGGGTCGGTCTTGGTGCCGATCGGGGGCGGAGGGCTGTGCAGCGGAACGGCAGCGGCCATCCGTCGACTTCGGCCTGGCGTGCGGATTGTCGGCGTGGAGCCGACGGAGGGCGCGTCCATGAAGGCGGCACTCGAGGCGGGTGGCCCCGTCACCCTCGATTCTACACGGTCGATTGCGGACGGACTTCTGCCCCTACGCACCGGGAACCTGACGTTCGAACACGTCCGCGATTTGGTTGACGATGTCGTGCTGGTAGACGACGATGCCATCCGCGCCGCCGCCTCGCTGCTGTTCAAGGAGCAGAGGCTGGTCGTGGAGTTCTCCGGTGCGGCCACGGTGGCGGCGCTTCGGACCGGTCGGGTCGAGACGGAAGGACGCGGCGTGGTCGCTGTCGTGAGCGGTGGCAACGTGGATCCGACGCTGCTCCTGGATCTTTGATCGATGCGAACCCTGATTCCGGATTCCTGATCGATGCGCACGCTGATCCTTTTCGACATCGACGGCACCCTGGTCCGGGGGGGGCCGGCCAAGGTGGCGTTCGAGACGGCCATGCTTGAGACGTTCGGTACCGCGGGGGCCATCGATTCCCACGAGTTCTCCGGAAAGACGGATCCGCAGATCGCCCGGGAGCTATTGACCGGTGCCGGGTTGGAAGACGATGCGATCGACGCGGGATTGGCCGAGCTTTGGGACGGGTATATCGGTGAGTTCGAAGCCCGCGTTGGTGACAATCCGATGAAGCTGCTTCCTGGGGTCGCGAGCTTGATCGAAGCGCTGCGAGCCGAACCCGACGTGGCATTGGGGCTCGTCACCGGCAACATCGTTCGGGGGGCCCTTGCCAAGCTCGGATCGGTCGGGCTCGCCGATGTTTTCGAGGTGGGGGGATACGGCTCGGACCACGAGGTCCGTGAGCATCTGCCGGCCATCGCCCTCCAGCGGGCGTTCGAGGCCTGGGGTGTGCGTTTTCCGCCGGAGTCCGCCGTCATCGTGGGCGATACCCCGCGCGACGTCGAGTGTGGAAAGTACGAGGGTACGAGAACCGTCGCCGTGGCGACGGGACGAATCCCGCGATCCCGTCTCGAGGCGACCGGAGCCGATACGGTTCTCGACGATTTTTCCGATGTCGCCTCCGTGATGGAGGTCCTCCTACCCTGATTCGGGCATGAGATTGCAGCAAGCTCCGTTGAGGAGCATCTTATAGGGGTACGGCGTCATGACATGGTCGCTCACCAAGCAACGGAGTGAATGGTGGCTGAAAAAAAAGGCGGAGATCTCAAGGCGTTTTATTGGGTGTTGGGCGCGACGGCGGTGATCGCTGTCGGCGCTGTTGGATGGTCGGCTACCGGAGGAGGGATGAGTTCTGCAGCGACTCAGCCGGTGCTAAGCATTGTTGAAGGCGAAATCGAAGACCTCCAGGCGCTGGTTGCGATGGCCACGGGCGTGGAACGTGGGGATCCCGACGCGCCGATCACGATCATGGAGTTCGGGGACTTTCAGTGCCCTGCCTGCCAGCAGTTCGCCACGTTCATAAAGCCGCAAGTCGATTTGAACTATGTCGAGCAAGGAGTCGCCCGATTCGTGTTCCACGACTATCCGCTGACGGCCGGCCACCCACACGCTTTTTTTGCGGCTCGGGCCGCGCGCTGCGCTTTTGATCAGGGCGAGGAGAATTTTTGGCCCTTCCACGATCAACTCTTCTCGCATCAAGCTACGTGGGCGATGAGTCAAAACCCGCCGATCAACGCTTTCGAGAGTTACGCATCTGCGATCGGCTTGGACGAGAGGCCTTTTACCAGCTGTCTCGAAAGCGATCGCCACGCCGATGTCGTTAGCGCCAACATGCGCTTGGGTATGGAGTTGGGGGTGAGTGGCACGCCGACGATTTTCGTGAGTAAGGGCGGCGGCATGGGCGTTCGGGTGGTTCGTTGGAGCGAGTTCGAGGGATTCAAGGATGTGATCGACCGCCTGCTCGCGGAGGATGCCGGAGGCGGCGCTTGAGCGAGAAACTCGCCAAGGTCCGCCTGCTTTTCGTGGACGACGGAGCGTTTCATCACGAAGAGGTCGAAATACCATTGGCGGCGATGGAGGGATACGAGCGCTTGATCGACTGCCTCACCGAGGAGCCGTCCGTGCTCAAGCGTCTTCATGTAGACCTCTCTCGAGTCTGCTCCGCCGAGTTGGCCAGCAAGGGCGCGAACACCTAAGGCCGCTCTACGCCGGCTTTGGGAGTCAGGCGATCAACGCCCGGGCTCGTGCGAGCGTCCACTGTCCCACGACGTCTGGAGGCCAGCTTCCGGCAGCCGCTTGGGCCGACAACCCGCGGACCTCTTCCCTAGCGCGCTGGGCCGTGTCCGGGTCGACCCAACCTCTCGCCTCGGCTTCTTGTAATTCGTCCTTGTCGAGCGTCAGGATGTGGCCGTCCCCGCCGATCCAGAGATCGAGGAAGAGATCGGTAGTACGCCACACGCCGCCCTCCTCGAAGACACAAGGGGTGAGGATGTTCGCGTAGGTGCCCGTGACGGACCCATCGGCGCGGTGGAAGATGCCGATGTCGTGCCATGCGCCCGGGAAGGTGAACCAGATCACTTCCGAACCGGTTTCCAACGCCACGGCTCCGGCAATGACAATTGACGGGTCGAACTTCAAGTCACGCGCGTAGGTGACTTTCACCCTCTCTTCTTCGGAGATCAGATATTGCGTAAAAATCTGCTCTCGATCGGGTGGTCTGAGGTAGTGGATGTGGACGAGCGGCGGTCCATCTCCCGTCACTCGCTGACGGCCTCCACGAAAATTTCCATCGTGCCCCCACACACCGCCGGACTCAGCGACAGCAGGTCCTTGGTGAGATCGACCCGGACCATTTGCGGCTCACCGGTCCGAATCACTTCGTACGCCGCTTCGATCACCTCGCCTTCCCCACATCCCCCACCGACGGTGCCGACCAGATCTTCTCCGGGATCGACGAGCATCTTGGCGCCGACGCCCCGCGGAACAGAACCCTTCGCGGACACGATAGTGGCCAAGGCAATGGTGCGGCCCCCGCGGACTTTTTCCGCGATGGCTTGAAAGAGATCGTAGTCGTTGTGGCTATTCATGGTTGTTGTTCCTTAAAGAACCGATCCAAAATGCGCTCTTGGTCCGTCAAAGGAGCGCCTGATCCGCCCCTCCACTGCATGATGATCTCCGCCAGCACTGATACCGCGATCTCGACGGGCGTTTCGGCCCCGATGTCGAGTCCGATCGGTGCCCGTACCCGCGACAGCCGGTCTCTCTCCATTCCCTTCCGGTCCATCAGCTCGTTCTCGAGCTGTGAGAAGGCCGCGCGAATCCGGCGACGGCTCCCGATCATACCCACGTAAGGTGGCTCCACATCGGTTCGGAGCAAGTGGCGGAGGCACTCGTAGTCGTACTTGTGGCCTCGAGTGACCAGCACGACGTGACTCGTGGAGTGGATGGGAACGCGGGCGAACGGATCCTGGAAATCGACCCGAACGACTTGATCGGCTTCGGGAAACCGTTCGGTGGTTGCGAAGTCCGGCCGATCGTCCACGACGATGACACGAAACCCCATCGCCGAGCCGATGGAACAGAGGGGCTGGGCGATATGACCCGCCCCAACGATCACGAGGTCTGGATGGGGGTGATGGACTTCCACATACACTTGGAGCGTCGGTCCGGATGCCGGGGTCAGCTCGTGTAGGCCGCCCCTTGCCGCCTTGCGGTCCTCGATTCTTTGTGTGCCGAGTGCCAATGCCTTTTCGTCGAGATCGGTGTGGCGGAACGAACCCAGAAGCCGCTTGGCCCCGCCTTTGGCCTGACGTACGACGACCCGCTTGCCCACCAGCCCGGGGGCACCGGACACCGAAGCGATCACGGCGATCGGTTGGCGGGAGTCCCGAGCATTGAGCACCTCAGCGGTCGCCTCGGTGGGAGTGAGCGGTTTGTTGGTTGGGTCGGTCATGGGCTCCGGGCGCCGGCTGGGGTCGTGGCGCCGGACCGGAGGTGGAGACGGTACTCCTCCGGATAATACCGGCGGTACGCGGTCATATCGTCGATATCGGTGATGGTGCCCTCGTCCTCGACTGGGACCGATACCGTCTTGTCGAGGTGCCTGTGGACCACTGTGCGGGCTCCCTCTGGGAGCGTGTCATTCAAGAGCTCCTCGAAAAGGGTTCTCCCGAAGAGCACGGGATGTCCTCGTTTACCGTTAAAAGTCGGCACGACAAGTGGTGCCCCACTCCGCCGAAACGCATCGACAAGAGTTCGCACCGTGTCTTGCTGGATCAAGGGCTGATCAACGGGACAAAAAGAAACTCCCTCGACAGAGTCCTCGAGAACCCGGAGCGAGGCGCGCAAAGACCCGATCGGGCCCTCTTCCGGGGCGGGGTTCTTAACAACCTGAGCACCCGCCTCGACCGCCTTGGCGGCCAGGGGCCCGTCCAGCGTGGGGAGCGCGACCAGCACCCGACTACAGCCACCGGCACGCAGGGCGTAAATCACGCGTTCGAGGAACGTAAGCCCTCCAGCGTCCAGCAACGCCTTGGTGGCGCCCATCCGGAGGGAACGGCCTGAGCAGGGAATCACTCCCCACACTTCAGCTTGGGAAGGACTCATAGAATCCGCGGTTTTCTCGGGCGAGGCGGCGAACGAGATCGGCCGGAGCGAAACGGGGGCCGTAACGCTCCTCGAATTCGTCGAGGCGGCTCTTGATCACACGGGAGTGGATGGTGTCTGCGAAGCGAAGAAGGCCGCCGCGGAAGGGTGGAAAGCCCGTCCCCATGATCATAGCGAGGTCCACGTCACTGGCACGTTCGATGATGTGGTCCTCGAGTACTCTGGCGGCTTCGTTCACCATGGCCAGAACGAGTCGGCCACGGATCTCCTCCTCCCCCAAGGTTGCGCGGACGGTCGGCACGGACTTGGAAAGAACGGCGTATATCTCCGGGTCGACTCCCTTCTCTTTGTCACCTTCGTACCGGTAGAAGCCGAGTCCACCTTTCTTCCCAAGGCGGCCACTATCGGCCAAAGCCACGAGGGGCGGTGCGGGTGTCAAGCGATCCCCCAGTGCCTCATAGAGTGACTGCCCGGCGTGTCGACTGATATCGATGCCGACCTCGTCGATGAGCCGGAGCGGGCCCATCGGCATTCCGAACTTCTTCGCAGCGCCGTCGATGGCCTCCACACTAGCTCCTGATGCGAGCAGTAGGCCGGCCTCGTTCATGTAAGGACCCAAAATGCGATTCACCAAAAAACCGGGGCCGTCTCGGGTTACCACGGGTACTTTGCCGAGGGCCAACGCAAGTGCATATGTCGTGGCCACGGCCCGATCGCTGCTGTGTGCCCCGCGCACGACTTCGACCAGGGGCAACCGGTGTACGGGATTGAAGAAGTGCATCCCGACGAAGTTCTCCGGCCGGGCGAGGGCCGACGCCATCTCGTCTACGGATAAAGACGACGTATTCGTGGCGAGAATACAAGCTCCCCGTACGGCGTCTTCCGTTTCTCGCAGGACGATGCGTTTGATGTCCATCCTTTCCACTACGGCTTCGACGACCAAATCCTGCCGCTTGAACCCGTCATACCCGAGGCCTCCAGAGACGAGCGTCATGAACTGATCGGCTTCTCGCCGCCGCAGTTTTTTACGCTTCACGAGGCCTGAGAAAAGTTTTTGGGCGTGCTGCAGACCGCTTGCGACCGCATCCTGCCGAATGTCCTTCATCCGTACGTGAATCCCGCGGTAGGCGGCGAGTTGCGCGATTCCACCGCCCATCACCCCAGCCCCGAGAACCGCGAGGTACTTCACGGGGTCGGGCTCGACGGTTTCGTTCTCGATACCGGTTCCCTTCCGTGCCTCTTCGCGGAGGTGGAAAACGTGGATGAGATTTTTGCAGACGGATGAGGTGACGAGCTCGCCGGCCGCGATGGCCTCGATTTCGAGTGCACTCGAGAGGGGTTTGTTGATACTCCGACCCACCACCTCGAGGATCTTGAGAGGCGCCGGATAGTGGCCCCCGGTTCGCAGCATGACCTGTTTTCTTGCGAAGAACAGGACCGACCTACGGCCCGCAAGCGTGCCGTCCTTGAAGCGCCTCGAGAGGGGACGCCGTGGCGGCTTTTTCGATGGGTTGGCGGCCGCCGCTTGAGCGAACTCCGCGACCTTTTCGCGGAAGAGATCCGTCGGCAGAACCTCGTCGACCAGGCCCATCCGACGAGCCGAAGAGGACGACACCTGTCGGCCGCTGAGCATCAAGCCCAGGGCGGCCTCGACCCCGATCAGTCTCGGGAGTCGGCTGGTCCCTCCCCAAGCCGGAAGGATGCCGAGAAGCACCTCGGGTAGCCCGAGCTTGGTCGTAGGCGAATCGGAAGCGACGCGGTGGCTGCAAGCGAGGGACAGCTCCAGGCCGCCCCCTAGGCAAATCCCATGGATGGCAGCGACGGTCGGAACCCCCAGCTCCGTCAGCGAACTGAAGACGCGCTGTCCAAAGCGGGCACCCTCCGCTCCGGCCGCTGGATCCTCGAGGGCTTCGATTGCCGCAACGTCGGCACCGGCAATAAAACCATGCTTCGCGCTGAAAAACACCGCGACACGTACTTGGCCCCGATGCGCCGCACCCTTCACTTCGGCCAGGAGTTCAGCGAATCGTACGAGCACCTGCTCGCTGAGCACGTTCAACTTCCGCTCGGGGTCGTCGAACGTGATCCAGGCGACCCCTTTCTCGTCGACTCGAAGCGTTGGCGTGGGTTTGGGCGAATGGTCGGTGCTCATGACCTAAACTATTCAAAAACCCCAGGGGCCGCCCAGGCCCCCGAGGTTCCCGAATCGAGTCCGCGACCGCCTAAAGGTTGGGTCGAACCGTGGCGTTCTGTCGCGTGAGCCGTACCTGCTGGGGCTCACCGCGGACGACGGTTACCGGGACGTTCCAGTACAGCTCCGTGTAAGGGAGCTCGTACCGGGCATTCACCCAGTAATCTCCCGACTTGGCTTCGAACGTGTCGGCGATGCCGCTGGCATCGGTCGTATCGTACATCGTCGCGAGCCCACTCGCCCGCTCGTGCATGTCCATGACCACGCCTACATCGGAGTAGGCTTCGTCCGCCCACTGCTCACGGAGGCCGCGGATCTGGTCGGCCGCCGCCATCGAAGCGGTTTGTAATGAGGTGAAACTTCCGAACGCAGCATCGCGTTCGCGCTCCACCGCGAGGTACTCATTCTCCAGGTCCTGGAAGTCCCGGAAGAGTGCGCGGTATGCTGCCTGACCGCGGCTCAGCCCGTCCAACTCATCGTTGATGGTCTGGAGCGTGTCGCGAAGCACGTTCCACCGGGCTTCGGCGTCACGCCACGCCTGCTGGGCCGCAGCCACTTCATTCTGGGCGTTGAGTACCGAGTCGGGGATCGCGGGCTCGGGAGTCGAGGATGCGGCGGTCAGCGAGTCGAAAACCCGGTCCCGATCGTATGGGAAGATACGGATTTCGAGGTCGCCCAACGCCCTGGACTCCGAACCCTGACCGGAGTCCTCCGAGCTGATCTCAGCGGTAACCACCACTTGGGTGGGACCGCAGGCCGTCAGTAGAGCCGATCCTAAAAGGGCCGGCAGAAATCTGCTACGCATCATGGTCCAACTCCCTTACATGGTTCCGGAAAGCATGGGCCAAGGTACGAAGTCGTCCCAAGCCCATCAAGTTCGGCGGCTGCGGTACTGGTCATCGACCAGCAGAGCGGTCGATGATCCCCGCTAAGGAATCACTCCGTTGAGGATATAATCTCTGGGATCTTTGGCCTCGCCATCCACCCAAATTTCGTAGTGGAGATGGCTTGCCGTGGCCGTGCCGGATCTTCCGATCTGTGCAAGGATCTCGTTGCGAGACACCGGTTGTCCTCGGTCTACGAGAATCCTGGAGGCATGCGCATAACGCGTCGTGATGCCGAAGCCATGATCGACCTCCACGGTATACCCGTATCCCGACCTCCAGCCCGCATATGAGACGACCCCATTGGCAGCCGCAAGAATCGGCGTGCCTTCGACCGCGCTCAGATCCAAGCCGACGTGCGGTCGCTTCTCATGGTAGATGGGGTGTAGTCGGGCTTGGCTGAAGTCGCTGCTGACCCACCCCGCCGCCGGACGGATGGAAGGAGTTGCGCGTAGAAGATCGTAATTCTTCAACAGGCTCTTCCGAGCCTGTCGCATGCTTTGGGAGAGCAAGGACGCCCTGCGTTCGAGGGCCGCAAGGTCGTACGACGCGGTAAAGACGGCCTCGGCCGTGCCAGGATCGGTGTCCCACATCGGATCCGACTCCGGTGTAATCAGTCCAGGCCCTCCAACTCCCACTTCGAAGATCTCGGAATCGATCGGATCGAGACCGGCCAAAACCCGAAATTGCTCGTCGTTTTCGATGAATCCGTCGATCGAGCCCGCCATCTGGGCGACCTGCACGCGGATCGACTCGACTTCCTGCGCGATGGCGGCCTTTTCGGCGCGGAGTTGCAAGACTTCGAAGCGGGACGACCCTTCGATCGCGACAATCATTGCGATTGCCGCCAAGCCCGTGATCGCTGAGGCAAGCAACGAAGGGAAATAATTTACCCCACGAACAGAAACGCTGAACTGCCGTACACGGCTCTCATCCTCGGGCACAATGAGAAAGGTCCAGCGCTGATTGATCATGGTCGGACCGTCCTAATTAGCGGCAAGGTCACTCGGTCCTTCAACGGGCGGATGACCCAGACGGGTCTGGGGTGCCGTGCGGCGCAGGCCGGAAGATATTCAGCCTCGTCGGGGTGTCAAGCACGCCCTATCGGTCCGGCCGCGGGAACAGCGGATCTCCCTTTTCGATCCTCAATCCTCCGAGCGTTACGGTGCGGGCCTGTTCGAAAGTCGGCACCGAATCGAGCCCGAGCTGCCGCGCGAGATCCGCCATTTTTTCGGGGGTCGCGGGCACGAATAGGGCGGTCAGGACGGTCAGAGCCCGGGCAAGAGAGGCGAGGGTTTCATCGAGGTCCTCGGCCCGGGATGGATCCTTGGCTTGCGCCCACGGCTCCCGGCTGTCCACGTATCCGTTGGCCGCTCTGGCCAACTCCATGGCCGCGGCCATGGCGTCGTGGACCCGCAACGCATCCATCTGTTCAGTTACGGCGCTCATGGCAGACGCGATGTCAGCGTCGAGGCCGTTGCCCGCCGACTTCGGGATGACGCCGTCACGGTACTTGTCGATCATAGAAATCGTGCGGTTCGCCAAGTTTCCGAGAACGTTGGCGATTTCATCGTAGCGTGCCTCAAAACGTTCGGGCGTATACGATGCGTCTGAGCCGGTGGCCATGTCTCGAAGGAGATACCAACGGACCCCATCGGTGCCGTAGTCGGCGCGGAGCTCGAGCGGGTCGACCACGTTCCCTAGCGATTTGGACATTTTCGTATCGTCCGTGACCCACCAGCCGTGCGCGAGGATGCGCTCGGGAAGCGGGAGGTCGGCCGCCATGAGAAGGGTCGGCCAATACACCGCGTGCGTCGTGATGATGTCCTTCCCCATGACGTGCAAGCTCGCGGGCCACCAGGAATTGCCGGGGTCGGTGAAGCCGGGCTGATCTGGACCGCCATCAGGGTCCAGGACACCGGACGCCGTCACGTAGTTGATGAGCGCGTCCACCCACACGTAGCAGACGTGATCGGTATCGAACGGGAGCGGCACGCCCCAGGAAACACGCGATTTGGGCCGAGAGATCGAGAGGTCCTGAAGAGGCTGCTTGAGGAACCCCAGGATTTCGTTACGCCTCGTGGCGGGAACGATCCAATTGGGGTGGTCCTCGATGTGCTGGATCAGCCGATGCTGATAGTCACTCATCCGGAAGAAGTAGTTTTTCTCTTCAACGAACTCAACCGGGCGTTTACAGTCTGGACACAACCGCTCCGGCCCGACCTCCTTCTCCGTCCAGTATCGTTCTTCGTGGATGCAGTACCACCCCGTGTACATGTCGTGGTAGATCTGACCTTTGGCCCAGAGGTGCTCAAGGAAGGTCGTAACGACGCCGATGTGCTCGGCTTCGGTGGTTCGGATAAAACGATCGAACGAAATATTCAGATCCTTCCAGGCGGCCCTGAAAGAGGCGGCCATGCGATCCGCCAGTTGGATGGGGGTCACTTCCAGTTTGGCTGCCGTCTCCTGCATTTTTTGACCGTGTTCGTCGGTCCCCGTGAGGAAACGAACGTCCGCCCCGGTCTGCCGATAATAGCGGGCCAGCGCGTCCGTCAGCACGGTCGTGTAGGCGTGCCCTAGGTGCGGATCACCCGTTGCGTAGTAGATCGGAGTGGTGAGGTATCGCCGGTTCATTCAGGCTTTGCGGAGACCTCGCGTTTGAGCTCGTCGAGAGAAGTGGTGCGACGCACTCCTTCCTCGGACCGAAGCGTGACCGTCTCCATCAAGATGTCGACGCCGATTACTTTTTCCTCTCCCAAAGAGGTTCGGAGGATTTTGCCCTCCCGAGGGAAGCGGCGGCGCGCCTCGACGTAAGTTTTGTGCTCGTACATGAGGCAGCACATTAGACGTCCACAGCAGCCCGAGATTTGAGCTGGGTTGAGCGACAGCGACTGGTCTTTGGCCAATTGCAGGCTCACGGGCTTCAGCTCGGGCAACCAAGTCGAGCAGCAGAGCTCGCGGCCGCAACGGCCGACCCCCCCGAGCAGCGCCGCCTCATCGCGGACCCCGATCTGCTTGAGCTCGATTCGGGTACGGAACGTCCGCGCGAGATCACGGACCAGTTCGCGGAAGTCGACCCGTCGCTCGGCTGTGAAGTAGATGATCAATTTGTTCTTGTCGAACTGCCACTCCGCCTCGGTAATCTTCATGTTCAGCTTGTGCCGCTCGACCCTCTTGCCCGTCTCTGTACGGACGCGGATCTCGTCGGCCCGAAGTTCCTCGGCTCGATCACCCTCGGCCTCATCGGCGACCCGGAGGACGCGCATCTCGGGGAGGGGGGTGGCACACCCTCCGGAGGACGAGCACTTACGCTCAGCGATCGAACCGAGCGCAGTGACTTCACCGAGATCCTCTCCGCGGTCCGCTTCGACGATAACGTGGGCGCCCGGAGCGAGGTCGAGCGTTTCGTATGAGAAGTAGCCTTTCCTAGTGCCTTTGAAGCGAACTTCCGCGAAGCCGGCCATCGTCTTAGCTCCTCAGGCCCCCGCCGGCGTTTTGGCATCGGACTCGCCCCATGCCCCCATCGTTTCGTATTTTGCCCACCGGGCCTTCAGAAGAGGGCCGATCTTGATGCGCCGCAGCTCCCCGAGGTTGCGCACGAGTACTTTCTTGAGGGCTACGGCCGTGGCATCCCAGTCCGAATGCGCCCCGCCAGTCGGCTCAGGAATCACCTCATCGGCCACGCCCAACGCAAGCAGATCTTTGGGCGTCAGCTTGAGCGCCGCCGCCGCTTCTTCTTTGAAGTCGCGCGAATGCCATAGGATGGCGGCGCAGCCCTCCGGTGATATTACGGAGTATACGGAGTGCTCCAACATCAGGATGCGGTCGGTCACTCCGAGTCCGAGAGCCCCTCCTGAGCCGCCCTCCCCGATCACCACCGAAATGAGCGGGACCCTCAGCCGCGCCATTTCCCGTAGGTTCATCGCAATGGCTTCCGCTACTCCCCGCTCCTCCGAACCGAGTCCGGGGTAGGCGCCGGGGGTATCGATGAACGTGATTACCGGTCTGCCGAATTTTTCGGCCATGCGCATGAGTCTCAGGGCCTTCCTGTAGCCCTCGGGATGCGCCATGCCGAAGTTCCGACGGAGGTTTTGCTTCATGTCGCGACCCTTTTGGTGGCCGATCACCATGACCGGGGTTCCTCCTAAAGCAGCCCAGCCCCCTACGATCGCTTCATCGTCACGAAAAGCTCTGTCTCCGTGCAACTCTATCCAATTCGTGAACATGCGCTCGATATAGTCGAGCGTGTACGGGCGGTCCGCGTGGCGGGCCACCTGTACACGCTCCATCGGCGTGAGGTTCTGGTATGTAGACTCCTTGAGGGAATCCAACTTCTTACGGAGCTCCTTGAGTTCGTCGGAGACATCAAAGCCGCTGCGCTCGGCCGAAGCCACAAGCCCATCAATCTGCCCTTGGACTTCGACGATGTCACGTTCGAAGTCCAGTCGCGGCGATCCGGCCAAGGTCTAGGCGCTCCCGTGGCGGATGACTTCCAACGGTTCAACCAAAGTGTGCTCGGCGAATCGTCCCCAGAAGAGGGCGGTAGCTTTCGCCATACCGGTCCCCACGTTCTTCAATCCCAGCCTATCGTAGAGCCCCACGAGTTCGAGCTTGCGCTTGATATGCGGAGCCAGGTCTACGAAGAACTGGGGGCGGAAATCCACGGTGGCTCCTGGGTCTTGATACGCCAACACGTTGGGGACCGCGGTGGCTAGTGCTAGGGCGATTTGGTGGCCCTCCGCTGAACAGGGCCGGTCGGAGGACGCCGACGGTAGGTAGACGATGCCCGGGGTGTACGTGTCGAGGACCTTTTTGATGGTGAGGGTCGCCGCGTCCACGTCGACGATATGGGGGGTCTCAAGACCCATGTTCTCCATCTGCGCCTCAAGTAGGTCGGCCGCGAGATTGGCGCTTGCGGTCACGAGTGAGGTGGGATCTCCGCCGCCGGCTAGGTTCACGATGACGATCCTGTGACCCTCTCCGCGATGCTTGGACAGAACACCTCCACATCCCATTTCCACGTCTCCCGGACAGGCCCCGACCGCCAAGACCGTAGGCCTACGGCTAGTCTCTACCGGCGCTACCGGCGGCTCCTCACTTGGGGCGTTCACCAAGGGGGTGCTTGTTACCGGGCCGGTCGGGACCGGCGTGCTGGGCACTTTCGAGTATTCCTTGAGTCGGGTCAACAACTCCACGGGCTCGATGGGCTTCGAAAGTTGAAAGTCGGCCCCCGCCCGGAACGCCGCGTCGATCAGCGCGGCGTTCGACGAACCGCTGAAGATCACGATCGGCAGATCGGGGTCCGCAGCTCTACCGGCTCGAATGACTTCGACCCCGTCCAGGCCCGGCAGGACCAGGTCCACGATCGCAAAGCGCCACTTCTGAGAGGCGATCAACGCTGCACCCACGTCGCCGTCGGTCGCCACCGTGACTTCGAGACCGGCCCCCTTGAGGATCTCAGTGATCAGATGGACGTCATCGGGGCTGTCATCGATCAACAGGATGGGGCCAAGGCCTTGGAGGTTCTGCTCACTCACCGGGTCCAGGGCTCCTGTTTGTTCGTGAAAAGAAGAGAAGTCGTCACGATACCGCAGCACGATCTGGAAATATATCGTCAGGTTGATCCGGGGGGGGTACCGCCCTGCGGTTGAGGCTCCGGGACGAGATAGGCGACGATCCCCGCCATCATCAACACGGCAGCGGCTGCGACCACCGTATTACTTCCGTATCCAAAACGGCTGTAGAGTGGACCCGCCATGGCGGCGCCCGCCGCGAAGCCCACTTGCCCCAACGCGATCGTCATACTCATGAGCGACCCCCGGCGTTCGTCGCTCACCAGCGCGGTCAACAACGCCGAGAAAGGACTGAGACGCATCGCCACGAGCACCATGGTCGAGAAGTAGAGGAGGTAGGCGACCCAGAACTCGCGAACGAGCACAGTGGTCAGGAGCATGACGATGGACAGGCCGATGCACGACCAAATGACGATGCGTTTCCTACCGATCCGGTCCGACAACTTCCCAACCTGCGGGCCCGTGATGACGTTGGCGATCCCTCCCACGACGAACAGAGTCGCAATCGCATTGGGGCTCGCGCCTAGCGATTGCTCCAGCCAATAAGGCAAGTAAACCACGAAGAAAGAGACGCCGAGAAACATCGTGAAATACGCCAGTGCGGCCGCCGCAATCTCGCTCTGCGCGAGCATCGCCTTGTAGTTCCTTACGGCACTCCCGACGGTGAGGCGTCCTTGCGAACGCTGAACGTCCGGTTGAGGAACCCGGAAGAAGATCAATACGAAGGTCGCTCCCATAGCGACCGCGAAAAGATAGAACGCGACTTTGAACCCGTACGCGCCAGCAAGGACGATGCCCAGCGGGATGCCGGCGATCTGGCCGAAAGCCATCCCGCTCATCACCCAACCCGTGGCCCACCCGCGCCGGTTATATGGGAAGTAGTCACCGATGTACGAGACCGCCGAACCGCTGAGTATGCCTCCCGCGCAACCGGCGCCGACCCGGACCGCTAGGAAAGAGTAGTATCCCACCACGAAGTGGTGCATCAGGAGGGCGACCGTCATGACGCCGGTGCCGAGGAGCAGAATTCTGCGGCGCCCGATCTTGTCCGAGACCGGACCGGCCACGATGGCGAACAGACCGACCATGATCGAGTAGGCCGAGACGAGCGTGCCAAGTGCCGATTCACCGATGCCGAGTTCTTCGCCGATCCGCGGAAGGATCGGCGTAATGATCATGATCTGGCTGCTGGCGGCGAACACCAGGAGCCAGAGGGCGAATACGATGACGCCGGGCGAGGCCTTGGGTGGGCTCAACGGCGGGGGGTCCTCACGGGCCCCCGCGGTGGAGGACGGCAGCGGAACGCTGGGCCGTACTCTGTACGACCACCTGGAGCACGTTCACATGGGGCGGGGTGTTCGCGACGTAACACACCACCTCGGCGATGTCCTGGGCCGTCAACGGCGTGAAGCCCTCGTAGACCTTCTTCGCACGGTCATCGTCGCCGTGGAAGCGAACATTCGAGAACTCCGTCTCCGCAGCGCCCGGATCGACACCGGAAACCCGGAGCTTCGTACCGACGAGGTCGATGTTCATCGCCTCGTTGAGCGCGTAAACCGCGAACTTGGTGGCGTTGTAGACGTTGCCTCCGGGGTACACCCATCGGCCTGCGGTGCTTCCAATGTTGATGACGTGGCCTTGGTCCCGCTCGACCATGAGAGGCAGGATCGCACGAGTCAGATAAAGAAGGCCCTTTACGTTGGTGTCGATCATCTCTTCCCAGTCGTCGATCTCCCCCTCGTGGATCGGGGAGAGCCCACGAGCGAGCCCGGCATTGTTGAGGAGGATATCGGGCACGATTCCCCGATCCTCCAAGTCCTTCGCGAACGCGCTTGCGGCCGCTCGGTCGCGTACGTCGTGGACACGGGTGATGACGTGGATCCCGTTCCCGGATAGCTCCTCTCCCAACGCCTCCAGCCGGCCCTCACGTCTGGCCAGGAGCACCAAGTTGGCGCCTTGTTCGGCGAAGGCACGTGCACACGCCTCTCCGATCCCAGACGAGGCGCCAGTGACGACTGCGGTTTTTCCTGTGATTCGGTTCATCGGCTCTCCTATCTGGGCGCCCGAGTGGTGGAAAATCAGTGTGGGCGCGAGCCCCCGAAGGTGTCGCCGAGGGGGGAGGAGGGCAACCGCTCCCTTCTTGGAGGATCAGTCATCCTCGCGGTCTCCGTTCGAATTCACCCGCCGCCGGAGTTGAGATCTCGGTTTGCCTGATTAAGCCACCGAGGCTGGTGGCTCGGCCCCTCCTTGCTTCCATTTTTGTGAGCGTGTAATTAACGTATCCCTCCGTACGATTCTTCTCGAAGGATACTTGCCTGACCTTCCTCGATCGGTGGGATGGCTTCTGCGGGTTCGTATTTTTTAGCAGAGGGATTGGCAGGCTTATTGATGGGGCGTAGCTCAACCGGCAGAGCGCCTGGCTGTTAACCAGGAGGTTGGTGGTTCGAACCCACCCGCCCCAGTAGGAGGACTCTGGAAGCCGCTGAGGCCATCCAGTCGAAGACACTCAAGATTCACGCCGGAGCATCAACAAGACCAATCCCCGTCGGAAGAGACTCGACCCGCCGACCCCCGCTCTACTTGCGGTGTGTGGGGCGAGACCGCGGCGCAGGCCGCAAAGCGCTCGCATAATGTACCGGGGGGTAGCACATGGAGAGTTCGTCGGCTAAAACCAGCGACTCCCAGGGTCTTCGACGACGTATTGACGATGACAGCGGACGCCTCGTCGCCGCGATGGAGCGAATCGCCTCCGTCGCGGGGCCGGATTTTTTTGCGACCGCGGCCGAGTTGCTCAAGGTGCAGCTCGACGTCGAATTCGTGTTCATCGCCGAATGCACCGATTCTGAAAAGGGCATGGCGCGGACTCTGGCATTTTGGGGCGAGGCCGGCGTCGCGGAGAACCTCGAATTCTGTACACTAGGCGGCCCTTGCGAAAGAGTATTGGCCGGAGACGTCGTGCACGTCGTGGAGAATGTCTGCGAACAGTTCCCGCACAACGATGCTCCTGGTGGCGTCGCACCCGACAGCTATCTCGGTTACCCCCTCATAAACTCGAGCGGTAACGTTATAGGACACGTTGCGGCGATGGACGTTCGTCCCATGCTTCCTTCGCCCGAGGACTTGGTGATTTTGAGGGTTCTCGCTTCCCGGGCGGGGGCGGAGATTGGAGCGAAAGCAGACTGAAGAAGCCCGAACCTCCAGCCTGATTCACAGAAGCGAAGAGCGCTTCCGCCTCGCTCAGGAGGCCGCCGAAATCGGCACCTGGGATATGGACGTGCTCACCGGCCAGGGCACGTGGTCGGACAACTACTGGGGCATTTATGGATTGTCCCTGGACTCGTGCACCCCAGGATACGAGGCCTGGATCGGGCTCGTGCACCCGGAGGATCGGGAAGCGGTAGACTCCCTGATCAAAGCTGCGCTTCAAGGCGAGGCGCGGTACGATGCCGAATTCCGCATCGTATGGCCCGACGGTTCGGTGCGTTGGCTAGTCGGTAGGGCGACCGTATTTCACGATGACAGCGGAAATCCCGTTCGAATGATCGGTGTGGACTATGACGTAACCGATCGCAAAGAAGCTGAAGTGGAGCTGCGGAGGGCCCGTACGGAGTTGGAATCGCGTGTTCGGGAGCGGACCGCCGAGCTCAGTGAGGCCAATCGTTCATTGCAGGCGGAAATTAGCGCACGCGAGGCTCAAGAGGAGTTGTTCCAGACAGTCGCTGATGGCACGTCCGCGGTGACTGGCACCGCTTTTTTGCGGTCACTGGTCCGCAATCTGGCTACGGCCTTGAAAGCCCAGTATGCCTTCGTGTCGGAGCGCGTCCTGGATACCGGGCAGGTCAACGTGATCGAGATGTGGCTGGGCGACCATTTTGGCGAACAAATGCCGCTCGACATCTCGGGCGCACCGTGCGAACAGGTTTTTGCTGGTGAAGATGTGGTATTTCCTGACGGCGTACAGACCTGTTTTCCGGGGCACCCGACTTTGACCGCATTGGAGGTGGAAGGTTATCTCGGCGTGCCGTTGTTCGACTCATCCAACGTCATCATCGGACACCTGGCGGTGCTTGGCACCGGGGCCATGGAGAATCCACGACAGGGACTGTCCGTCCTGAAGGTCTTCGCTGTGCGGGCTGGAGCGGAGGTGGAGCGCAAACGGGTCGAACAACACCAGAAAAAATTCGAGGCCGAACTCCAGCAGACACAGAAGCTCGAAAGTCTGGGCGTGCTGGCCGGCGGAATCGCCCACGATTTCAACAACCTACTGACAGGTGTGCTCGCCAACGCCGAGTTAGCGCTGGAGACACTCCCACCGGAGTCGCCGGCGCGGCGGCAGCTTGGGAACATCAACAGATCTGCCTTACGGGCAGCGGAGCTAACCAAGCAGATGCTGGCCTACTCAGGCCACGGCAAGATAGAGGTTCAGGGCTTGAATCTCTCGAAGCTGGTGGAGGAAATCGGACATTTGCTCGGGGTCTCCATTTCAAAAAAAGTAGTCCTGAAATACGACCTTGCGGCGAATCTGCCATTGATCGAGGCGGACGCATCGCAGATCCGGCAAGTCGTCATGAACATCCTCATCAACGCTTCGGAGGCGATCGAGAAGAAGAGTGGCAATGTCAGGATCAGCACCAGCATGATCGCGGCGGACCGCTCCTACCTCGCCACCGCCTACTTGGATGACGATCTGCCAGAAGGCGACTACGTCACCCTCGAAGTCGCGGACAGTGGCTGTGGCATGGACGAGCAGACGCAGCAGAAAATATTCGACCCCTTCTTCACGACGAAGTTTACGGGGCGCGGGTTAGGCTTGGCCGCTGTGCTGGGGATCGTGCGCGGACACGGCGGGGCGTTGAAGATCGACAGCCGGCCGCACGCCGGAAGCACGTTCACGGTCTTGTTCCTGGCCTCACAGCGATCGGTGGAGGAACCGGTCTGGTCACCGGTTGGAGACCACGAGTGGCGCGGCAGCGGAACGGTTCTCGTGGTGGATGACGAGGAGGATGTCCGCCTCGCGTCGCAGGCGATGCTCGAGTCGCTGGGCTTTACCGTCATGACGGCGGAGGATGGGCCAACGGCCCTGAAGGTCTACGGTAGCCGCAACGACGAAATCGATGCCGTGCTGCTGGACTTTACGATGCCACGCCTGGACGGAGAAGAGACGTTTCGGGAGCTGCGCCGCATACGCACCGATGTGAGGGTGATCCTTTCGAGCGGATACAGCGAGCGGGAGATCTCCGACCGATTCGAGGGGACCGGCCTTGGCGGCTTCATTCAGAAGCCGTACGGCATTCGCCCCCTATACGAAAAAATGCGTCAAGTCCTGGGCCCGGTTGGACCTAGTGACGAATCCGGCGCTGGATTAGCGTCCGCGATCTAGTGCTTTAGGAACCCCGGGGCTCCCAGTGCAACAAGCCCGAGGTGGGGGAGCACCGCTGAGTGTGGGCTGCGCAAAGGCCTTTCGCCGACTATTTTGCTTGTATCGTTCCTCCAGACCGGTGCCCATAAAATGAACGTACGTCCCCTGTTGTCATGGCTGCTTCCGATGTTCGCCCTGATCCTTCTACCGGCATCCGGCTTCGGGCAGGCTCCGGCTGCATCTGCAGTCGGTGACCGTATGACGGTGCCCGGTGGGGCCTACTGGAGCATCTCGGTTGCCGAGTTGCAGACGATGCGAGCCTCGGATGAGCATCCGGGCCTCGTCAACGTGCACGTGCCTTTCCAGGGTGACATCGCTGGGACGGACGTCTCGATCCCGTTCAACGAGATCGCGGATCACCTCGATCAGCTCCCGACCGACAAGGATGCACCGGTCGCCCTATATTGTCGGTCCGGTCCTATGAGCGTCAGGGCCGCTACGACCCTCGCGGGGCTGGGTTACACCAAAGTCTACACCCTAGCGGGTGGGTTCAACGCGTGGGCCGCATCAGGTCTTTCGATGGTCAACCCATGAAGAGAGCGGCGGCGAGGCTCGGGATGGTTACTCTGGTCGCGATGTGGGTGGCCGCACCCATCGGTGCTCAGGAGCTCGAACGCGGCACATGGACGGGCTCTATAGCTCTTCCAGGAGGCTCCAGCCTTCCCGTGACGTACGTGATTGGTGATACCGACGGTGCTCTTTCAGTCGTGATGACCAATGCGCAGTTGGGGGACGTTGTGTTCAGCGACGCCCGCTTTGACGGCGAAGAGCTGACGTTCTGGTGGGAGCCGGGAATCCGAGTCGATTGCTCGCTTCTGCGGAAGGAGGACGGGAGCTTCGTGGGGGTTTGCTCGGACGGGGCCGGAACAACCGGAGAGGGCACCCTCACGATGATGCCACCGTCTGGGTAAAACCGGGCTGTACCGACCCCTCAGTGGGTCAGACAACCGTTTTTAGCGGTCACGGAGTCCGAAGTCGTAGCCCTACTCTTCAACAGGAGGCCCACGATCATGGACTCGTTCGTTCAGTTGGAAGCCCGCCTACACTCGCTCGAGACTTCCGTGCGTCGCAGCCGTTTACTCGCGTTTATGCTCGGTTTGACGGTCGTACTCATCGCGGGCGCCGCGCAGGTACCCGGGGCTCGGGACGAGATGACAACCAACCGACTCCTGCTCTTCGACGGGTCGGACTCGATCGCGCTGATCGCCGGGCCGGAGTCGAGCCTCATACTCGAGACCCCCTCTGGTGTGGAAGTGCTCCAGCTCGGAGGACCGCCCCTACGACGAATCAAGCGATAGTGTCGGGAGTTATCGCGTCGATCCCTGCGCTTCCGTTCGCTCCCGATAACGTGCGCCGCTCAGGACACCTTCCAAACTGTAGTTGCCCTCGTGGCAGGCGTACTCGTAGAGTTGCGCGTCCAACTTCGTGATCGGGATCTCTCCGCCCCAGGCTTGGGTGTACGTCGCCGGATCCTCAACGGTGAACTCGTAAAGGATCGTCTCCGCGTCCACCCGGGTGAAGCGTTCGGTCACCTTCATGTGCTCCGAGGGGGAGACTCCCCGATAAGCCTGTCGTGGATTGATGTTCGTGGTTTCGACCACCAGCGCGTCGCCTTCCCACCGACCCCAAGAGTCGCCGAACCATGGGCGGACACGAGCGTGTAACGGCTTTGGCTCACCCAACCGAATAATCCGCACGTCGTGGACCATCTCCGACATGATCATCACGTGATCGGCCGTCTGTACGATGATGTAGTTGGCGTTGTACGCCCCAACGGGGAGCATTGGAGGGCCCATGGGGGAACCGAAGAGGATGCAGCGCTCGGCGAACGGCCTCAGCTCGGGGTGGTCGTATTCCTCAAATTGGCTTCTGAAGTCCCGGGACTCCTGGAGCCGCCGTTCGGCTTCCGGCAAGAGGGCTGGAATTTGGCCATTCGCCGGATGGGTGACGAGAGAGGTTCTGGGCTCACCGTTGACGACCGCGATCCTCGTGCCCCGCTCCCAATAGACTTCGTTGTACTCCTGCCCGCTCAATCGAGCCGCATCGCTCCCCGTGCGGGCTTCCCTTCCGCACGCCACGGACCCCGGGTTCGGGGGGCAATCTCCTGACGGTCGTTCGATCTCCTCGACTTCCTCCCACGTGTACACCGGACCCCGATCCTCCGTCCGCTCAAACGGAGTAAGTGTCGAGTTGGTCCAGTTTCCCTGGAGATCGGGATGCCCTTCGGGTGTCCTGGGGACTTCCCACTGTCCGGCGTCTCGCGCGCTGTTCTGCGCGGATGCGGTCGAAGCGGCACCAGAAACTGCGGTGGCGCTGAGAACGGCGAGTACGACGGCCACACGAATGGTCATGTCAACCTCGATTCAAGCGGGGTCCACGTCGTGGACGGTCCCCTCTGCCGAAGGTGCCGTCTGACGGGTCGGGATAATGTGAAGGGCGCGACCGAACGGGTCAATATGGGGCGCCTGGCTGCTCGCGGTTTTCCGACCGGCGGCGCATCTTGAGCGCGTGAGCCACGATGACCCCATCACCCGCCTGAACGCAGCCCTGGACGGGCGCTACCGCGTGGAGCGCGAACTCGGCGAGGGCGGCATGGCGACCGTATACCTGGCAACGGATCTCAAGCACGAGCGGAAAGTTGCCCTCAAGGTCCTGAAGCCGGAGTTGGCAGTAGTCGTCGGAGCGGACCGGTTCCTGGTTGAGATCAAAACGACGGCCAAGCTGCAGCATCCCCATATCTTGCCGCTTTTCGACTCGGGTGAAGCGGATGGCCTCCTCTACTACGTAATGCCGTTTGTTGACGGGGAAACGCTTCGGAACAAGCTGAACCGGGAAGTCCAGCTCGGCATCGAGGAAGCCGTGAGGATCACTTCCGATATCGCCGACGCGTTGGAATACGCTCATCGCAACGACGTCATCCATCGCGACATCAAGCCAGAGAACATCTTGCTCCAGCGTGGTGTGGCCTTGGTCTCCGACTTTGGGATTTCGCTGGGAACCGGGGCGACTGTGGGGGAGCGATTGACGGAGGGCGGATTTTCACTCGGTACCCCAGCCTACATGAGCCCGGAACAGATCAACGGCGACCGAGACCTCGACGGCCGAAGCGATCAATACGCGTTAGCGTGTGTCATGTATGAAATGCTGGCCGGCGACCCACCGTTCGTCGCCTCGAGTTCTGTGGCGCTCTGACGGCGAACCCGAGGATGGAACTGGAGACCCGGCCATCCATCGCGGTGTTGCCGTTCGCGAACATGAGCCCGGACCCGGATCAGGAGTACTTTGCGGATGCAATGGCCGCGGAGCTCATCAACGCACTCGCCAAAGTACCGGGGCTCCGGGTCATTGCGCGGACATCGGCCTTCGCGTTCAAGGGAACGAACGCCGACGTCAAAACCATCGCCTCACGTCTCGAGGTCTCGACCGTGGTGGAGGGGAGCGCACAAAAAGTTGGTGACCGGGTCCGGATCACAGTTCAGTTGATCGACACCGCGAGCGTACACCACCTCTGGTCCGATACGTATGATCGCCCGCTCGACGATCTTTTTGATGTGCAGGACGAGATCGTCCGCGCAGTCGTCATGAGTATCACCCCGAAGATTCTCGGCGAGGCAGACGGCCCGCTCGTCGTACCGCCGACAGAGAACCAGAAGGCGTACGACCTGTATCTGCGCGCGGGAGAGCATCTGGCGCATATAAGCCAACCCAACACACGTAGAGCCATTGCCATGCTCGATGGCGCGACGACCCTCGATCCACATTTCGCGGACGCGTGGGCGAGACTCTCCGGGGCGTGTTGTCTAATGGACGCTTGGTTTGCCGGCGGTCACCAATGGCAAGAGAAGACGGATAAAGCTTTGGAGAAAGCACTCGCTTTGGATTCTCAAAACGCCGAAGCGCACATGGTGCAGGGCCGCGTCCTTTGGACGCCGCGTAACGGGTTTCGACACGGCGAGGCTCTGCGCGCCTTGGAGGAATCACTGCGGCTTCAACCCGGCTCGCCCGGTGCACGGCAGTGGCACAGCCTGATTCTTCTTCATGTCGGTCTCATGGCTGAGGCGGAGGAGGGTCTTGGCGAGGTGCTCGCCGCGGAACCAGAGGACGCGACGGTTCTACAGTTCATCGCACAGAACATGCTGTTCCAATTCCGCCTCGATGAGGCGGCCGAGTATCAGGCAAGGACCCTGGCAGCAGAGCCCGGCCATCACTTCGCACAGATTTTTCAACCGACCCTGTTGCTCTACCAGAACGACCTGGCTGGGGCGGAGTCCGCGCTCCGAGTGGCGAGGCAGCTTTTGAAGGAGGATCCCCTACTGGACGGCAACGAGGCTCTACTGTGGGCGAAGCGCGGGGAACCGGAGCGGGCGGAGGCTGCGCTAGCTCGTGCCCGTGCAGACCGGCCATCGGTGAGCCACAGCCATCACGCATGGCACTACGCGGCTGCTGCGTATGCGGTGTTGGGGAAGAAGGACGAGGCCATCTTGGTTCTGCGAGACGCCGCAGCCGCTGGCCTGCCCAACTACCTACTATTCCGCGACGACCCCCACTTCAGTGAGCCGCACGTCGAGCCCGACATGGCGGAACTCCTTGCTGAGCTGAGACGGGATTGGGGGGGTTATCGACGGGACTTCGGGCGAGCGCTCTAGCTCTCCTGATTCAATCCCGCCGAGAAGGTCCGCGCCACCGCCGCTCGCCGCTTAGGCTGGCTGGCGCTCCTTCGCTTCGATCCCTTCCATAGTCGCCCACGCCATTGCCTTCGCCAGAGTGTACCGGTTTGCCCGGTCCTGAAACGTGACGAAGCACACCCTGGAGGCCAGGATGCTCAGCATGAGGGTCTGCGAGCGGATGATCGGAAAGGGTCCGATCGATCCCACGCCGTTGAGCGCCGCGACCGGATCCCAGAACGGCAGGGTGACGGAGAGGATGGCCAACGGGAGGATGAAGCCGCGCGCCATCCGGTACTGGTCATGATAGACCTGGATTTTGTCCAGGACGTGGGGTGCCCGGATCATGAGCTGGTACTCCAAGCTGTGGACGAATGCGGAAGCTTTGATCGCTCGGGTCTGCACCTCCTCCTCTTCCTCCGACAGCTCCGCGAAGGCGGGGCGTCCGGGAGCGGGCTCGATGTCACTCAGGGCCGCAAGGCTCTCTTTCACCTCTCCCCTCCCCAAAACGCTCAGAATCCACAGCCGCTCCTGGTTGCGAAAGAGCCTTCGCGAGAGGGTTTGCATGACGATTCCCAGCGCTAGGGACACCGTCAGAACGGTCGTGAAGGCGAACGTCGTCTGGCTCACGCCCCAATTCGGGATTCCGCTGAAGTTGAACGCTGGTGATGCTACGTCTGCCACCACCAACAAAACGATGCAGGTGAACAGACCATGGAGTAAGGTGGGGAAAGCCTCGACAACGGGTCTCATTGGTCAGACTCCCGGTAAGATGGGCGGCGCTCTCTATCCGAGGCCGGAGGCAAGCGCGTCTTCTCCGTTACCGTCGAAGACGGCCACGACGGCGAAAAATCTCCTAGGGTGGTGTCTGACACGTCACGGCACCGGGACTCGTCGCCGGAACGGCGTTGGACGCTTGGCCGTTTCCATAGAAGATCCCGCACTGTGTCCCGGCCAACCCGGTGTGGGTGCCGGTCGCTGCCCAGCCCGTGCCGGCCACGGCCTCGTTGATGACAACAGTGACGTCCGCGCTATTCGTGAAATCTGTCAGCAACGAAACGTTCGCGGGGTAGTTCAAATTCTGCGACTGATAGATCTCCATTTGAGCCGCCATGATTTTGAGATCCGATGAGACCGCCGCGATTTATGATTTTCCCCGCATCGAGGTAAATTTGGGAATCGCGATCGAGGCCAGCAGACCGATGATGACAACTACGATCAGGAGCTCGATCAGCGTAAATCCATGGCGTGCCTGGGGCATGCAATACTCCCGCAAGTCGACTCATGCGAAACTACCGCGCCGCAGTGCCCTAGTTACTGGTAGGCGTCAGCACGGACGTTATTCACGATAGGCGCGACCGACGGGGGCTCGCAATAATTTTGTTTCGGGCGATTCTTTAGCGATTTGGAGAGCTTTGGTCCGTCAGCGCCCCGACGGGGGAGCTACGTCGAGGCCGTTCTTGTGAACTACGCGCCCCGCCAAGGTGCCCGTCACTGCACCCGAGGATAGCGCGGCCTCTCCGTTCACGAACACCGCGACCATCCCCTCAGCCAGCTGATGGGGTTGGGTGAAGCTGGCGGGGTCGTTGAGGGCCGCGAGGTCGAAGACCGCGACGTCGGCGTAGGCTCCCACACGCAGAACGCCCCGGTCGGCGATACGGAAAACCTGTGCTGGAAGTCCCGTCATGCTTCGGATCGCGGTGGGGAGATTCACGACCCCTTCCTCGACAACGTATTTGTGAATTTTTCGAGGAAAGGTCCCGTAGGACCGGGGGTGGGGTACACCCTCCATCCAGGGCACGAGCGCGCCATCCGAAGACGTCATATTCCAGGAGGGAACCATCAGCGTCTTGACGTCGTCGTCGTGCATGTTGTGGGAGATGATACTGACGCTTCCTTGCCTGAGCAGGTCGACCGCGGTGTCGATTGGGTCCTCGGATCGTTCGGCGGCGAGATCGGAGAGTAGCCGTCCCTCGATCGACTCGTCGAAGAGCACCCGTCGGAACTGAATACGGTCCGCGCCACCCCTGCGCGACAGATTTTCGACCATGGCCGAGCGGATGTCTGCCATGGTTCCGGGGCGGTCGAGCCGTGCCAGGAGGGAATCCGTGCCGCCCGCCTGAGACCATCGTGGAAGAAGGGCCGAGCTGAGACCTGTAGAGGATGCCGCGTACGGGTACTGGTCGGTGTACACTTCGATGCCCTCTTCCCGAGCGGCCTCGATTCTCTGGACAACGACACTCCCGAAACCCCAAACTCTGGGGCCCAACGCCTTGACGTGGGTGACCACGCCTGGGATTCCGGCTCTTCGCGCGACGTCGATCACTTCTTCCACAGACGCCACGAGCCCGACCGTGTAGTCGGATTCGTCGCGAATGTGACTCGTATAGGCCCCCCCGAACGGGGCCACCACCCGCGCTAACTCGACGATCTCGTCGGGATCGGAGAAGGCGCCGGGGACGTAGAAGGTGCCCGATGAGAGCCCGTACCCACCCTCTTCCATGCCCCTCCGGACCAAGCCGCGCATCTGCTCCATCTCCGCGGGCGTCGGCGCGCGATCTTCCTCCCCTAAGATCTCCCGGCGGATCGAGCCATGGGGCACCAACTGCGCGGTGTTTACAGCCAAGCCGTCCCTCAAGAGATCGCTCCTCTGACGGGCCAAGTCCACAGGGCCACCGCCGTCCGGATTGATCACTACGGTCGTGAGCCCCTGCATCAGCAACGGCTCTCCGTGACTGAGTCCCGGCGTGGCCAAGCCGGGTCCAGCATGGGAGTGGGGATCGATGAAGCCCGGAGTCACGTACAGGCCAGAGGCGTCGATCTCGCGTTGGGCGGTGGCGGCGCTGAGGTCCCCAATGGCCGCGATTCGGTCTCCGTCGATGGCCAGGTCGGCTCGGAACCACGGATTGCCCGTTCCGTCGATCACCCTCCCGCCTCGTATGATGACGTCGTAATTCTGAGCGTGAACGATGGACGTGGTTGCCAACGCAAACAAGAGGGCGAGTAGCGGGCCGCAGAGGTCGTACCGACGAAGCTGCATTTGAAGAATCCTCATGTTTTGTACCGACGAAGGAGGAAGTTCCCGCTTGAAGGATCCGCTTGCGATCGCCCCGTTACGGCCGGGGGAACGTGCGGGGCTGGGCGATGGCGGTCAACCTCGGGTCGCGTCGGAAGACGCCGAGACCGGTCGGGGGCTCGAGCAAACGTCGAGCGGGCGTTGCTGGGGCTACGTTCGCCGCTAGCGCTCCCACTACGGCACTCCTAGCTTCTTCGGCCCGACGGATATGCGAGCATGTGGGTGATAAGGAGGGACTCCGGTGATCACGAGGCACATAGGTTTTTTGGCCCTGGCGGCAGCGGCGATCACGATGACCCCGACCACCGCGGCGGGTCAGTCTTATTGGTCCGTCACGGACGAGCGACTCGAGAATCCCGAACCCGAGAATTGGCTGTCCTATCGGAGGAGCTACGACGGATGGGGATACAGTCCGCTCGATCAGATCGACGCCTCGAACGTCGAGAACCTTAGACCGGTGTGGGCCTTCTCGACGAACACAACGGGAGGCCACGAGTCGCCACCGGTGATCAACGACGGAGTGATGTTCATCACCACGCCGGGCAACCAATTGTTCGCCCTGGATGCCGTCAGCGGAGACGTGCTGTGGCGCTACCAGCACGACCTCAGTCCGGATCGAATCGCGCTGCACAACACCAACCGCGGCGTGGCGTTGTTCGGGGACAAGGTGTACATGGCGACCCTGGACGCTCGGGTGGTTGCGCTCGACGCCCGCTCGGGAGAGGTCGTTTGGAACACGTCGGTGGCGGACAATTCGTCCGGGTACTACATGACCTTGGCGCCTCTGGCTGCCCGGGGGAAGATCATGGTGGGGGTGTCTGGCGGGGAGTTGGGCATTCGCGGCTTCGTGGTGGCACTCGACTCGGAGACCGGAGACGAAGTCTGGAAGACCTACACGGTTCCTGGACCGGGCGAACCGGGGAACGACTCGTGGCCGGGGGATTCCTGGCGTACGGGGGGAGCCGCCGTGTGGCTCACCGGCCACTACGATCCCGACTTGGGTCTCACGTACTGGGGTACTGGCAACCCCGGCCCTTGGATCGGGGACCAGCGTCCTGGAGACAATCTGTACACCAACTCGGTGATCGCCCTGGCCGTGGACACCGGCGAGCTGGTAACCCACCACCAGTACCACTGGAACGGATCGTGGGATTGGGACGAGGTTTCGACACCTCTTCTCATCGATGTAGAGCGTGATGGGCGGACCATTCCCAGCCTCGTCCATCCGGGCCGGAATGGCTATCTGTGGATTCTGGAGCGCGAATCGGAGGCGATCCGCTTCGTGGACGCAAAACCTTTCGTAAGCCAAAACGTGTTCACCAGCCTCGACCCGGAAACGGGCCGGCCGACGTACGATCAGGATCGGAAGCCGGGCACCGGAAAGCCGGCCGCCTTCTGCCCGTCGCTTTGGGGGGGTAAGGACTGGCCCCCTGCGGCGTACAACCCCATGACTGGCCTCCTCTACATCCCGGCGAACGAAAACCTGTGCGGGACCAGCGTTGGAGAGGAGATCGAATATCAGGCCGGCCGCTCTTTCACAGGGGCCGAAACCTCGATGACCGTGGCCCCCGGAGCCGACCATATCGGTGAGCTACAAGCTTGGGATCTGAACTCTGGCGAGCGGGTGTGGACCAGGGAGTTCGACTCCCAGAACTGGGGACCCGTGCTCACCACCGGAGGCGGACTCGTCTTCGCGGGTGGCACCAGCGACCGGTACTTCAGGGCGTTCGATGCACGAACCGGGCAGGTCCTCTGGGAGCAGCGCACGAATTCCGGCGTCATCGGCGTGCCGTCCACGTACGAGGTGGACGGGGTTCAATACATCGCGGTCCAATCGGGTTGGGGTGTCGACGCCGCTTCGATGGGACGCCGCCTCGATGGGTTGCGCGACTCGAGTACTTTTGTGCCTCAAGGTGGCGTCGTCTGGGTGTTCGCGCTCGACCGCTAGACCCAGGGAGTGGCGACGGACGTGCGCTAATTCATGAGCGCTTGATAGATGAGCGCCCGTACCTTGCCTTGGTCGTCGAGGCCACCAGCCGGGATCAGGTTCGTCAGGTAGACGACGATGAGTTCTTCTTCCGGGTCGACCCAGTAGGTAGAGTGGTACGCTCCGCCCCATCCGTATTCGCCGATGGAGCCGGGAATTCCGCGCGCACCGAGATCGGTCACGACAGAAAAACCGAGGCCGAAGCCTTGCCCATCCCGGAATGGAATTCCGCGAAGATGGTCTACCGTCATCAGCTCGACCGTTTTGGGCGTCAAGATACGGACACCATCAAGTTCACCGCCGTTCAACATCATCTGCAGGAACCGCGCGTAGTCCGACACGGTGGAAAGGAAGCCGGCCCCGCCCGAAAAGCTCCGACGTGGCCCGTCCACATAAGCGCCTTGCCCTACCATGAGGCCCGGCTCGGGCGCACGCTCCAATCCGCCGTCCGTAGCGGAGTAAACCGTCGCGAGGCGGTTCCGGTCTTCGATCGGTAGATAAAAGTGCGTGTCGTACATTCCGAGCGGCTCCAGGATACGTTCGCGCATGTAAACGTCGAGCGGCTGGCCACTGACTCTCTCGATGAGCGCCCCGAGTATGTCGGTGTTGTAGCCGTAGACCCACTGCGTGCCAGGATGTGCCGCCATCGGGAGCTTCGCGACCCGCGCGATGGTGGCGCCTACCGGCTCGTCCCTGTTGGCGAAGTACCATCCGGTGATACCCGCCTCCTCCCAGCGCTCGGCCGCCGCGCCCGTGCCGTAGCTGATCCCCGCCGTGTGGGTCAGAAGATCTCGGATGACGATGGGGCGGTTGGCGGGGACGACGTTGTAGCCGCCTTGGCTGTTCGATACGCCAACCGTCGTTTGGGAGAACTCGGGTAGGTACTTCCCGACCGGGTCGGTAATGAGGAGCTTGCCCTCCTCCTGAAGCATCATTACGCCGACGCTGACCGGTGCTTTGGTCTGTGAGGCGATTCTGAAGATCGCGTCGGTCGTCATAGGCGACCGGTCTTCCAAGTCCCGCTGCCCGAACGCCTCGAGGTAAGCGACCTTGCCGTGACGCACCACGATGGCTGTAGCTCCGCTCAACTCCCCACGGTCGACGTAGGCATTCAGCGCGGCGCTCAAGCGTTCGAGCCGTGCCGACGACATGCCGACCTCTTCGGGTATCGCACGCGGCAGATTCTGGGCCGCGGCGGGTGCGATCGCGACGGCCAGGATTGCGACGACGACAAAGCTGAGCCCCCGCCCTCGTGGGCGTTCCCATGCTCGGGGGGTGGTGATGGCCATGAGCGGTTCTCCAATCGATGGGCGGTCGGTTGCCGAGTATCGGGCGTGAGCCGGCTGACCGAGCTTACCGGGGGGCACTCGGGAGTGCAACGACAAGAGCTATCGCGCCCAAGCCCCTTTCGAGGGATCGGCGGCCATTGTGTCGGCGACGAACGCGTTGGTCGCCTGGAGAGTGGCCAGAATCGAAGCCCTCTCGACCCCTTGATAGGCAGAGGCGGCACCCGTCAAAGGGATTCGACGGCCGCCCACATCTGCTTCCACCAACACGACGACGACGTCTTGTTCCGAGCTACGGAGGCGTCGGGCGGCCAGGAATCTGAGCACGACTCCGATCCCGTCGTCATCAGCAGAACGAAGAAACTCCTGGATGACACCGAGAGCGGCGCTGGCGGGCACCTCCAAGGAATCCTCTTCCGTTCCTGCCGCGTCGCGTTGAGCACCGATGGATCGGTCGTTTCCGGTCAGTCGCACCAAGATACCGAACCCACCCTGGGGTTTCCGATTGACTTGTAAATCTTGGAGTTCGAGGCGATGGACGTGGGGCTCCGGCCCGCCAGCTTTCGCTGCGGGCGTCCCTTGAAGACCAAACTCGAGGAGCCCCGTATCGCGGGCTGGAGCTTTGGAATCCGGTGATCCTGAGTCCCGGATCGGCGCTTCGAAATCCGGCAGTCCGGCCTCCCGGGACGAAGCTTCGAGGTCGGGTAGGCGGGCCTTCGCTTCCCTCGGTGCGACGGGCACAGATACCGCACCGACTGGCGGGGTGACCGTTTCGACCTGTTTTGTTGCCACCTCGACGTGCTGCGAGCCCAGGAGAGTGTTCAACTCCTCTCGGGACAGACGACTCTGAGCGACGGTGATTTGTTCTGGCGGTACCTCGAACCCTAGTCCCCACGTGAGCGCGGACGTCACGGCGCGGGAGACCTCCAACACCGGTATCTCGGCAGTCGCCAGAATGTGTACTTGGGGTCCAGTTTCCGGATCGAGTATGACACGCGCCGACACGACCGCTGTCAGTGAGCTCAGGAGTAGCTCGAGGCGTTGAACGAGACCCGCGTCGTTCGTTTCGGTGCCGGGCGTTGTCATTGGGGCCGGGCTGGCTCCTCCGAAGGGAGGGCTCGACCCCCCCACGCCAACCAGTGGCTCACGATTCGGGTGGTTGCTTGCAGGGTCGCGAGAATGATTGCCAGATCAGACATCCGGACGAGAGGACACGACGCGACCACGGGCGTCGAGTCCCCTTTCTCTGATGCCGTAATCATCACCACCGCCACGGGAAAGTCGCCCACGGACGTCTTGACCACGCCGTCGAGCACGAGGGCTGGGTGGGCGGATCCTAGATAAAAAACACGGAGGCAAGCGTCGAGGGCCCTCAGTGTGGCGAGTGCGGGAACCCTGAGTCGATCGGGGAGTGCCGCGGAGCCCGACGCGTTGCCGCTGAAGGTGCGGCCCTCGCAAGTGATCTGGACTTCGACATGAAGCTCGCCATCGGTGTCCTGCCGTACGCGATGGCCCACCAAGCTGATGGTCCCGTCATAGGGCACTTCATCCCTGACCTTGGCAGCCCTCACGGAGCGCGCTTGCGCCGGTCGCGACTGCCCCTCCGGTGAGGCTTGGCTGCCTGCCGGAGCAGGGTGGTCGTCGGAGTCCAGCATCAGGGTGCGAGTCGGCTGAAGAGTTATGAAACAAATGTTGTGAGGCAGAATGCCATCCAACAAATCTTGTCAGCCTCATGCCTTTTGGAAACCATCTTCGTTTGCGGCGCCGGCTACTTTTGGCCATTGCTGGTGAGCAGATCGACCGCGGCGAGAATCGCCTTCGGTTCGACCGGTTTTCTGAATGACATGACCGCCCCGATCGCTTCGGCCATCGCGAGTTGTTCCGGACCGGTGGCCGAAACGGCGATCACCGACACACCAGGCGCGCCTTCACGCACTGCCATTTGGAGACCCGTGAAAACCAAGTCGACCCCGCCTCTACAGTAGTTCAGGATCTGCTGCAAATCTTGGGTCGTGTACGTGTCGTGACCCGCGCCCTCGAGGATGTTCCGCAAGAGGAGGCGCTCTTCCGCCTTGTCTTCGACGATGACAATTCGAGCCACGGTCTTCGGGTTGAATCGAAAACGGAAGGACGTCGCGGCGTGGCAACGCCCGTTGGCCAAATGGGACGTTAGCGCTCCTCGAGAATCGCCTCGTACACCCCCGTCTTGAATTCCTCACGAAAGCCCCCGCCGCTCGATGGGGAGACCTGCGCCATGATGATGGTGACCATGTTTTCTGTGGGATCGATCCAGAAGCGCGTCCCGGCGGATCCGTCCCACCAGAAGTCGCCGTCGTTCACCGGATACGCGTACTCGTTGGCGTCCATGACGATGCTGAACCCCAAGCCCCAACCCTGTCCGAGAGTGGGGCTGCCGAAGCCGATGGGAAGCAGTACGTCGGGGATACGATTGACAGTCATCATCGCGACCGTCTCGGGCTGGAGCACCCGATTTCCGTCCAGCTCTCCCCCGTTCAGGAACATTTGGGAAAACCGGAGAAAATCCATGGTCGAGGCCACGAGTCCGACGCCACCCTCGATCAGAGTGGGCGGCTCGGTGAAGGGAACGTCCTCGATTTCATAAGGACGGAGCCCGCCCTCGGGCGACGGGCGGTAGACCGTGGCCAGGCGATCGGCGCGTTCGGGTTCGACCCAAAAACCGGTGTCCGTCATGCCGAGCGGCCCGTAGACCCGCTCCTCGAGGAAGTCCTCGAGCGGCATCCCGGACCACACCTCGACGAGCCGTCCGAGAATCGTGGTAGAAATGCCGTACCGCCAGTTGGTTCCCGGATCTTCGAAGAGAGGCGTGCGGGCTGCGTTATCGACCATCTGCCGGAGTGAAATAGAGCGTGACCGTACGCCTTCGGCCCGGTAAATGGGCGAGCTCCGGCTACCCATGCCCGACGTATGCAGAAGGAGGTGCTCCACCGTGATTTCGCCGGTGCGTGGCTTCGTGCGGGCCATATCAGGCGCGTCGGCATCGACGAAGACCCTCTGACCTATGAACTGAGGTAGGAACTGCGAGACGGGGTCGTCGAGCCGGAACTTGCCTTCCTCCCAGAGAATCATCGCTGCCAGGCTGGTGATGGACCGAGCCATCGAGTAGAGCCTAAAAATCGCGTCCTCGGGCATAGGGCGAGCGGCTTCGATGTCCGCTTGCCCCAACGCCTCCATGTAGACCAGGCGTCCGTCCCGGACGACCGCGCCCACCACACCGGCGATGTGCCCTGCGTCTATGTGGGCCTGGAGGTTCACGGTCACCCGGTCGAGCAGTCTACTCGACAGCCCCACCGACTCCGGTGCCGCGGTGGGCAGGCTCTGCGCAAGAGTGGGGGGACTCGTCGCCAGGAGGCCGAACATGAGGACGAGGGCGATCCTGCTTAGCCTTACGAACCCACTCTTCGGGCCCTTTATGGAATCACACATGGGGGCAAACATGCGGTGGGGTCGGGTTCCTCCACAAGCGTCTAAAAGGAGAGCTTGCCCAAGAGGTGCCGGTGAAGCCCGCCCGCGCCCCGATGTTCTACGTTTTTCGCCGCGACCCGGTTGGCCTCGATCATCGCGGCTTCTAGCTGATCGCCCCCCAACATGCGAGCGAGGAAAGTCGCTCCCCAGACGTCTCCGCATCCGGTCGGATCCCCCACGATCTCAGGGCCCGGTGTCGGTGCGATCCCACTGCGTGCCTGTCCGGGAGTGGCCACTAGATGCCGGGTTGCGGGCCAATCCATGGGATCACTGTTAAATCCGGCACCCGTGACATACCAGGCACCTGTCGAACTTGCTTTCGCAATTTCCGCTGGTGAGCCTCCTGTTCAGGAACGCCCGGCGCCTCCCGTTCACGAACCCCCGGTGCCCGTTGACCAGGTCCTCGAGTCCTTTGCCGAACCTTCCGGGATTAGCTCGAACCCGATTCCGCCTCCGCCCGTCGAGGCGTTGGCCGTTCCTAGCGAGCCTCTCGCTCCGACCGATTCAGCTCCACCGCCCGCAGTGCCGTCCCCGACTCCGACCCAAGCGCCTCCGGTGCAGCCCGAGGAGTCGGCGGTACCGCGGGAGGAACCGGCCGTGCTCCTCGACGAGCCTGAAGCTCCCACCGAGCCGTCTCCGGCTCCGACTATTCCGTACGCGCACCCACTCGCGTAACTTCGGGGCAGTCCCCTCCGAGGCCGAGCCTTGGTGGCCCGCGCGGCTTTGTCGAAATAGGTTGTTCCTTCCCGAGCCTTGGTAGAAGGGCCTACCTCCCACAGGAGTAGTGAAATGATTCCGCCCGTCATGTTTGTTCTGCGCCAATCCGTACGCCGTCACGTTCCACCGATAATGAACGCGCGCGCCAGAGTCTTGGCTACCGGAACTCTCGTCCTTGCGCTCATGGCGTGCGGCGATGCACCCCAGGGCGGAGCGGGGGGCGAGTCGCCGTCGGTGGCGCCAGCCGTGGCTGGCCCTGCGGTGCAGATTGTTCAACCTGCAGACGGTGCGGCCGTGCAAAGCACGGTGACGATAGTGCTGGAGGTCTCAGGAGGTTTGACCATCATGCCCGCAGGCACGATGGACCCGGGCACGGGTCATCATCACTTGGTTGTGGATGCTCCGGTGCCCCCGGCGGGCGCGCCGATCCCCACCACCCCCGGCGTCCACATCCACATGGGGCAGGCGCAAACCGAATACGAGATCACAGGCCTCGCCGCTGGAGCGCATACGGTGATCGCCGTGGTGGGTGACGGGGCACACATGCCGCTGACACCTTTGGTCACCGACACGGTACGCTTCGTCGTCCAGTAGTCAGGCGAAAAAAAGTGGAGGGGGGCGTTTGCCCCCCTCCACGTGGTCCCGCATGGTACTGGTCTAACGTTTGAGTTCGATAGTCTTCTATCGCGTCAGGTTCATCACCAGGGTAGCGGCCTCTTCAACCTCGTTTTCGCCGAAGGCCCACTCATTATCGGACGCTGTCGCCGTCCCGGGCGACGGCAAACGTCTCCAGATCGTCTTCTACACTTGTCGGGGTGAGCGTCAGGGTGCTGCCGGACACCGCGTACGTTCCCGCGTCATCTTCATTCGGCTCATCGGGGATCGTGACGGCCAGCGTGTACGTATCGTCGGCGCCCAAAGTGATTGTCACCGTGACTCCCTCCACCACCGCGTCTTCCGACACCGTCGGATCCGCCACGCTCGTAAAGACGGCCGAGCTCGCCGTCCATATACCCGCGATGTCGTCCGGCGCAACGCCCGTCCCGTCGTCGGTGCAGGCGCTCATCGCGATCAGAGCCATCGCCTAAACAGTCAGTTGTCTTTTCATGTTTTATCGTTCCCGATCAATAGATATTTTTTGCCGACGGACACTTCGGATCGAAGGGCCTTGAGACCGGACAGGTTTGATATCCGGCTCAACGCATCGGACCGCGGAGGCACGCGGGCGCAGCGAAGACGCTCTTCGCCATTGTGCGCCTGCCTGGTATGGGGCAAGCCGTGTGCCAAGATGTGGGCACGTGTCGCAGGCGACTTCGATCGTACGGCCAAAACCGAGGCCGTTAAACGGATCACGGGGTCCAGTCTGGTATTTTCATCTGGCCTTAGAGGGCCTTTCACCGGACAAAAGGGCGGGGAAGTGAAAAAAAGGACCCATAAGTGGCAAAAAAGTCCTAAGATGGACCACGATGGCTGAGCCTCGTGTGGTTGTGGTCGGTGGCGGAGTCATCGGTGTGTGCTGCTCCTACTTCCTGGCCAAGGGAGGCGCCGACGTGACGCTGGTCGAGCGGGACGAGATCGGTCATGGCGCTTCGTTCGGAAACGCCGGGACCATCGCGGCGGGCCATCCCCCTTTGAACAAGCCGGGCCGAATCCGACGGTCCATCCGGGAGCTACTCAACCCGAAGAGCCCGCTGTACATCCCGCTCCGCTGGGATCCGGGCCTGCTTCGATGGTTATGGGCGTTCCGGACGTTCTGCACGGACCGTCATCTGTCCGCCAGCATGAGCGCCTTGGCCCCGCTCGGGCGTGCTTCTCTGGACCTGTTCGACGATCTGGTCGAATCGGAGAGTTTGGAGTGTAACTACCAGCGCGGCGGCTACTATGAGATCTGTCGAACGCAGAAAGGATTGGCCGAAGTAACGAATGACGCCGGGATGATGCGTCGACATGGCTACAATCCCCGCGCGATGGATGGGGACGAGCTGAGGGACCTCGAGCCCGCCATTCTGGAAAATGTCATAGGCGGTGTGCACTTCCCCGAGGCGGCTACGTGCGACCCCCACCATTTCGTGCTCCAACTCTCGGACCGGACGGCTCGCCTCGGGGCGCGGATCGAGACGGGGCGTGGCGTTTCGGAGGTCCTCGGTTTGGGTAGTACGGTGACCGGCGTACGCCTCGATGATGGTGAGATCTTGGAGGCGAACGCGGTGGTCCTGGCAACGGGATCCTACAGCGGGAGCCTGACCCATAAGTTCGGACTGCGGCTTCCGGTTCGAGCGGGGAAGGGATATCACAGAGACCTGGGACAGGGAGACGGAGGGCCCCTCCTGCGGGTCGCCTGCGTTCTTGCGGAGGCGTCCGTGTTTTGTACGCCGATGTCGGGCTCTACCCGTCTGGCCGGCACCCTCGAGTTTTCTGGGGTCAACCACGAAAGGCGTCCCAAGCGGTTGGAACAATTGAGCGTGGCCGCGGAGACGTACCTAACGGGCGTACGAGACCGGAAGATCCGTTCCGAGTGGTGCGGGCTCAGGCCGTGTACGCCGGATGGGATTCCATATGTGGGGCCGGTCCCTGGGCGGTCGGGACTCTTCGTGGCCACCGGGCACGCGATGCTGGGGCTCACGCTCGGTCCGGTGACCGGAAAACTCATTGCGGAGCATGTTCTGCACGGCCGCACATCGCTCCCCTCCGACGCCCTGGGGATCCAGCGCCCGAGGCCCTGAGGATCGTAGACCGCGGATGGAGGGCCGGATGGAGTGCTTGGGGTGGGGTGCGGGTTGGGATCGAGCCTCAGCGGCTTTATCGTTTTCGGGAGCGGTACCCCCTTACTAAGGAGCAGTGACCGACCGATGACCCCTTGGGTGACCCGGATTCTCGTCGCGAACGTGCTGGTGTTTGTGGTGATCCCGTACGGCTCGGTCCCATACCGGCTCCTTACACTATTCCCTCCGGGCGTCATCGGGGTCGACCAATACCTCTTTCCGGCGGTGCCGTTTCGGCCTTGGACGGTCTTCACGTACATGTTCCTGCACGCGGGATTCATGCACCTGCTCTTCAACATGGTCGGAGTTTTCTTCTTTGGGCCGCGCCTCGAAGCGAGGCTGGGGGCCAAGGCCTTCTTGGGGCTCTACTTCCTGAGCGGCCTGGGGGGCGCGGTTTTTTCGTTCCTGTTCTCCTACGGTGCTCCCGTGGTGGGGGCCTCCGCGGCGGTTTACGGCATCGTGATCGGCTTCGCCATGTATTGGCCCCGAGAGCTGATCTACATCTACGGCGTGATCCCGGTCCAGGCTCGCTGGCTCGCGGCGTTCGTCGTGGCCATCAGTCTGTATAGCGGGATCTCGGGATCGGACGGTGGAACCGCACACTTCGCCCATTTGGGTGGACTCGCTGTGGGCGCAGGGTATCTCCGTTGGCGTGACTGGCACACGGGCAAGGGCCGACGGGAGTTCGAACAAAAGGTCCATCGCACGCCTTCGATGGACGGATCGGAGCGCGATGTTCGGCGCCGGTGGGCCACGATCGATCTGGCGTCACTACACGACCTCAATCGTAACGAGGTGGAGGAACTGTTGGCCCGAGTAGATCGGGGGGGTATGAGCGACCTCACCCTGGAAGAACGCCGCTTCCTGGACCGAATGTCCGGGGGATGACCATCCGACTGACCGGCCGCTAGACCAGACGTTTTCTGCTAGACCAGACGCTTGTAGTCGGCGAGGTGGCGGAGCGCGTCTTTGGTCAGCCCTCTCTTTTCGTAGATGCGCGAGAGATTGTAATGGGCCGAGGCCGTGTCGGGCTCGAAGCGGAGGGCTCTCTCGTACGCTTCGATCGCTTCCCCCACCCTCCCAAGGTCCTCCAGAGCGACTCCGAGGTTGAACGCCGCCAGGGCCGACTCAGGGTTCGCGGAGAGCGCTTGGCGGTAGTGGACTTCGGCGGCCCCGATCTCGCCCGCTTCGTGGAGTAGTCGACCCAGGTTGAGATGGGCGTATACGTGGCCAGGGTGGAGCGTGATGGCACGTCCGTACGCTTCTTTTGCACGGTCGATCGCCACTCCTTCCAGGTCCAGCGCGATGTCGTACCAGTCGTCGGCCGTCATTTCGGAGAGGGGCGTGTGTTCCACGATCGCCCCCGCGATGGGCGCGATTTTCTCCGCCAGCTCCCGAACCGAGAAGTCCAAGTGTACCTGCTGCGTTTGCGGATCCCAAACGGTTTTCTCGTCCCTGACCACGACGGATTCTCCGTCGGACGCGATGTGGAGCGTGCTGAGCGGTTGATCCTCCGGGATCTGTCCGCGTAACGAGTCGAGTACGCGTTGCACGCGGCGCAGCGGGACGCCGGACTCCATGAGGTCTCGCGTGGTCCTCAGGAGGATCACGTCGGCAAACGAAAACCGATACTCGTTTCTGCCGCCGCGCCCCGGATCGATGAGGACCGAGCGCACCAGCGACCGAAGGCGAGAAGCTGGGACCGCTAGAATCTCGGCTACCTGTTGGGTTGTATACCCTCTCAGCCTGAGGCCCTTTTGCGGGAAGGCGCCTTCTCCTTGTCGGATGCGGCTTTGGCAGGTTTCCTTCCTGAGCCCTCTTCCGAAAGACTGGCCTTGAGGGCGGCCATCAGGTCGATGATCTGGGTTTGGGGCTCCTCTTGAGCCACAGTGACGATATCTTCGCCATCGACTTTCTGTTGGATGACTTCGAGCATCCGGTCACGCACGTCGTCTTTGTAGTCCGTCGCCTCGAAGCCTTCCGAGGACGCTTGGGCGACCAGTTGGACGGCGAGAGCGAGCTCCGAGTCGCTCACTTCGCTTTCGTCCATTGGAACGTCGGAGAAAGAGCGTAACTCGTTGGCGTAGCGTAGCTGCTCCATGAGCAGGCCGCCCTCGTAGGGGCGGACCATTACCAGATGTTGTTTACCCCGCGTGGCGTGTTTCGCGATGGCAACCCGGTCGGTTTTGGTAAGAGCGGCTGAGAGCAGCCGATACGCGCGGGTACCACCCTTGTCGGGACCCAGATAATAAGCCCGATCGAAGTAGAGGCGATCCACTTGGTCCGCGGGCACGAACTCCGTGATCTCGATGGACTCGGTCTTTGGCTGCTCGACGGCTTTGAGCTCGTCAGAGCTGAACAGGACGTACTGGCCCTTGGCGAATTCATAACCCTTCACGATGTCTTCGCGGGCTACGATCTCGTCTTCCTTCGGGCAGACGTACTGCTGCTTCACACGAGTGCCACAGGTCTTGTGCACCATGTTGAAAGCAATGCGGGATTTGGATTCGGCTGTCGCGTAAAGCTTTACCGGCAGCGAAACCAGCCCGAACGAGATCGTCGATGTTCCGATTGAACGTGCGGCCATATATGGACAGCTCCTTGAACCCGGAATGGGGCTCTAAACATATGTTCATCGCGTCGTGCGGCGCACCGGACATTTCGTTAGTCTCACGCATGCCAAAAGGAATCCCCGATAAGCTCGAGCGGTACCGCCAAAAGCGCTCTGCGGGTCTGACCCCGGAGCCTCTTGGAGGAGCGGTCGCGCTGGGCGGGAAGCGCCTTTTCGTCGTCCAAAAACACCACGCCAGTTCGCTCCACTGGGATCTGCGCCTGGAAATGGACGGCGTTCTCGAGTCGTGGGCCGTCCCGAAGGGGCCCTCCGCGGACCCGGCGGACAAACGGTTGGCCATGCACGTGGAGCCGCACCCCTTGGAATATGCGGAATTCGAAGGTGTCATCCCCGACGGTCAATACGGGGCCGGCCCGTCGATCTGCTGGGACAAAGGGATGTGGATTGAAATTCCGGGCGACAAACACGGAATCGAGCACGGCAAGCTCTTGTTCGACCTGCGGGGATACAAGCTCAGGGGCCGCTGGACGTTGGTTCATACCCCCAAACGTGGAGACAATCACTGGCTCCTCATCAAGGAGCGGGACGGCTATGTCGATGAGCGAGGCACGGGTGCTTTTCCGGAGGACTCGATCTACTCGGGACTCCTCGTGGACCAGCTCGCCGATCCCAAGAAGCGCGAGAGGGAGATTCTGGCGGCGTCTGGGGAAGCCCTCGACGTGGCCCACAGGTTCGGAGCCAGCAACATCGCCCCTGGAACGGCCGACGCCGCGTCTGAGGGCCTCCTGTTGGGTAGGGACGGGGGTCTAGGGGTGATGTTGGCCACCGTACGCGAGGAGCCCTTCACGAAAGAGGGGTGGGCCTTCGAAATCAAGTACGATGGATACCGTCTGATCGCGGACGGGGCCGGAGGCCAACCGGTTCTGTGGTCCAGAAACGCGAACGACATCACGGCGACTTTCCCGGACATCGTTCGTGCGGTCAAAGGCCTTCCGTACGAGAGCATCGTGATGGACGGCGAGGTGGTGGTGCACGATGAGGCGGGGCTACCGAATTTCGGGCTCCTCCAGAAGCGGGGTCGCTTGCAGCAAAAGTCCGCCATCGCTCGAGCGGTGGTGGATCTTCCCGCTGCGTTTTATGCCTTCGACCTTCTGGCGTTCGGGGGGTTCGACCTCAGGGATCTCCCGCTGCTCGCGCGTAAAGCGATCCTTCGCGAGGTCCTCCCGACGGTGGGGCCCGTAGGGTATTCGGATCACATCGAGGTCGAGGGCGAGGCGATGTACCAGCAGGTCACCGCGATGCGCCTAGAGGGTATCGTGGCCAAGAAGGCGGACAGTCGGTACCGGTCCGGACGATCGACCTCGTGGTATAAGATCCGGGCCGTCCGGACCGATGACTTCGTTGTGGTGGGGTACACCGATCCCAAAGGTGGGCGGCCGGGCTTCGGCGCGCTTCACTTGGCCCAGTACTCCGAAGAGCACGGCGGCGAACTTCTCTATGCCGGAAGTGTGGGCACCGGCTTCAGCGACGAAGTGATCGACGAGATCATGGAGGCG